>ERZ1674044.35-NODE-35-length-22701-cov-14.005299_pt1 | contig 22701 bp, 17 predicted proteins | sample MGYA00581132_ERZ1674044 | MGnify/ENA primary metagenome ERZ1674044 (study PRJEB41354, sample SAMEA4873341) | human saliva metagenome | biome: human-associated habitat [ENVO:00009003]; feature: mouth environment [ENVO:08000002]; material: saliva material...
GCTGGCCCGCTGACAACACGCCCGAAGTGGGCGCCATGGCGCACTTCGCACCGGGTGCGGTCGGCGCCTCGCAGCAGTACGGGCACATTGCCGTGGTGTTGGAAGTGCACGATAACGGCACCGTCACCATTGAGGAATACAACGGCGCGACGCCCTACAAGTATTCGACCCGCGTTGTTCCTACTGATGGCGTGACCACTTATTTGCACATCCCCGACTCTGAAAAGGCCGCGAAGTAACGAAGGACGGATTGATGATGATGACTGATAAGAAAGTGCTAATCTTCATGGCTGCTGGTTTGGGTCTGTCCTTGGCCGCGTGCTCAGCCTCCACCCCGGACACCGCACCGGCACCGCAGAGCACCACCGCATCCGCTGCGGCAACCTCAGCCTCCACCCCGGCATCACCGACACGCCCGGTGCCTTCTGCGACGGCCTCCGCATCACCGGAACCAACCATTATCGCGGCACTGCCGTCAGCGAGTCGGTGGGGACACTATGGTGCGCCGGGAAACGTGGACTCTGCATCTGATGCGGCGGGCTGGAGCCCGCAGGAGCAGCAGGCGGCAACCGATTTCGCCGTGCAAACCATGCGCGTCTTCGCCATGGACACGGACGCGAAGACCTGGCACCAGCACATGGATCCCCGCGTGACAGCCGACTATAAGGAACAGCTCTCACGCTTCAACCCGTCGCTGAATCCGGTGAGTGAGGTCAAGAGCGCCGTCTACACGGAGTTCCCTTCTGACCCGACCCGTGCCGTGGTGCGCGTGGCGACAAATGACGGGGTGTGGGTTGTTCAGCTGCGCCGTTCAGGCCCCGGTGATGCCCCGAAGGTTGCGAACATTTCCCCGCTATCGGTGAAGAAACACTAATCAAAAACCCTCTGACCAGCAAAGATACAGTGTGCAATGATTGCAAACTGATGTCACTGCAAACTGATATGACTGCATGATGCAGTCATATCAGTTTGCATTCACAATGGAAGGAAGTCCAGACATGGACATGCGTCCGAACGAATCAGCCGCCCTCATGTTTTTCGGCCTGATTCTCGCAGCAGGTGCCTACTTCGGCGCCGGGTTGGAAGCCGGGGTGTGGAAGGCTCAAGAAATTCTCGTGCATCTGAAAGCACATGGCGTCGGCCCTCTTTTCTGGGTCATTCTTGCTCTCTCCGTCATTCCTGCGGTCGCCGCGTTCATCCTGATCTTCAAATCAGGAGAAGGCGGCGGCAATGCTGGTGCGCACATGGTCACCTACCGTCAGGTTGCCGGTTCGCTCGGTCATGATGCCGCAGTGAAGGCGGCACGCAAGAAGGCGAAGATTTCGATGCCGCCGGTCTCACCGGATCCGAAGGAGTCCGCGCGTCTGATTGGCCAGTGGGTTGATGAGATGCCCGAATCCTGGCTTGTGACTGAGCTGGGCAAGCTGGGCGGTAAGGTCGTGAAGAAGAAGGGCACCTCGTCCTTCGTCGGTGGTAAGCCGATTTTCGGCGAAGCCAAGGAGTCGAAGCTGGTTTTGGCGCCGACTCAAGCTGGTAAGACTACCTCGATTGCGTCGAATTTGGTGTTGGATGCTCCGGGCGCGGTCATGGCAACCAGCACTAAGGCTGATTTGTTAATGATGACCGCCTGCACCCGCCAGAGGTTGCACCCGACCGGTCAGGTCGTTGCATTCGATCTGGACGATTCGTCAGGCTGGCCGCACAAGGCAGCATGGAACCCGATTGCTGGGTGTGAGAATTTTGAGGTGGCGCAGCGCCGCGCGCAGGCGTGGGCTGGTGCTCAGCCGATGAGCGGGACGAAAAATGGGGATTGGTTCAACCAGCAGGCCGGCGCGTTCTTGGCACGTTTCCTTCATGTGGCTGCGGTCTCTGGCAAGACGCTGGATGATGTGATTGCGTGGAGTCAGAACCTGCGCGGGCGTGATGCGTTGAAGACTGCGGAGATGCACGCTGGACGCATCAACGGTGAGTTTCTGGCGTTCTTGGCTGCGAAGCAGGAAAGCAAGGCGGCTGAGACGCTGGATTCGATTCAGCAAACCCTTTCGGGTCTGCTGGAACCGTTGGCGGTGCCGCGCATCCGTCAGCAGCTGATGGTCCACCCGGCCCATGCATTCAACATGCGCGAGTTCCTCTCAGGCCCGAACACGTTGTTTTTGATTTCAGACACGGCAACCGGCGTGGAAACTGGCCCGCTCGTCTCGATGTTCGCCAATGAACTGATTAACACTGCTCGTGAGCTCAGCCAGGAGAAGCCCGGCGGTCGCCTCTGGCCGTGCTTCCGCGCGGTGCTCGATGAGGCCCCGAACCTTGCTGCGTTCCCGAAGATGGACTCCATCATGTCCGATATTAACGGCCGTGGCGTGGAAGTCATTCTGATTGCGCAGTCGATGAGTCAGCTCATTGACCGTTGGGGTGAACAGGGCGGCCGCACGATTGCAGGCAACAGCGTCGTGAAGTACTTCCTTCCGGGCCTGGACGTGGAGACGCTACGCCCGGTTTCTGAAGCTCTCGGAAAGTTCGAGAAGCAGCGCGTGAGCCGGTCGCACTCAACCGGCAAGATGGGCTCATCTTCCACGTCTCACAGCACGGAGGAGAAGCCGGTGATGGAAGCTGCGGCAATGACTCAGATTCCCGCTTTCTCGGCGATGGTGGTCTATAAAAACTTGCGCCCGATGCATCTTGGTCTCACTCCGTGGTGGGAGAGGCCGGACGCGGCGGAATTGAGGGACGACCAGATGCGCGCCTGGCAGCTGTGCGGCAAGATGCAGATGCCCGATACCTCCGCGTTCGTGGAAGGTCAGCGTGTGGAGCGGGAAGGATTTGAAGGACAATGAGCTACGGCTTTGATGATGACGTGATGCCGATGACCGCCCCGATTCCGGTTGTCTCTGAACAGCACAATTGCCTGGCCGAAAGGGTGCAGTCGCTCGAAAAGATTTCTGACCAGTTACTCGATGCGATGGACGCGCAACAGCAGCGCATTGAACAGCTGGAGAGCGTCGGGCCGGTGCCTGCTTTGGCGCCTAGTGGTGATGCTCAGGCGCAGGAAACTGAGCCTGCTGCGTATGTGCCGTACTGCTGGCGGTTTGTCTCTGCTGTGGAAGCGCGTGGCCTGTGGATTCGGCTGCGCGAATGGGTGGACTGGGTGAACGGGCGCTATTTCGCGTCTTCCTGGGAGTCGATTCGTCCGTGCTGGTTCCGTCACCCGGCGGCGGTGGAAGAGCTCACGGCACTGTGGGCGGCCTGGGAGTCCGCCTACCGTTCCTCTGATGACGGCGACGGGTTCTCGGATGCCGCCCTGTGGTGGCACGAGAAGCTGCACACGGTGGTTCACCGCCTGTGGGATGAGCAGTTTGCTGAGTGCAAGGCCGGGCATCAGGAACCGGATGTGTATGAGCGCGTCACGGATCCTAGCTTTGAAGAGTTCCTACAGGGGCGTTAAAAAATGAGGAGGGGGAGAAGCCCAAAATGGGCTTCTCCCCCTCACCTTCTCACTAAAGGCCAGGCCCGCGCACACCACGACGCGCCTGCTCATGCATCTGCTGCGCCTGTGCCTGCTGCTGACGCTGACGTTGCAGATTCTGCTGCGCCTGCTGCTGGCTCGCCTGGGGAGCAGGCTGATCCCTCAACCGCTCATCCAAGCTACGGGTTCGCTCCATCATCTGACGAGCCCTCTCAGCACGTGCGGCGCGCTCCTGACGCAGCCTCTCTTCCGTGTCACTCACTGGCTTCTCCTTTCGAGTTTCAGGCTGTGCCGCCTCGACGGTCGGGCTTTGCTGCGGCGCGGGTGCCTGCTGCTGTCGCGGTTCCGCGGTCGCTTCCGGCGCGGGGGACTGACCCTGAGCCTGACTCTTCTCAACGGCACGCTTCGACAAACGCGCCGACTTCGCAACACTCTTGACCTGCTCCCACACACCCAGCACAGCCTCAGCTGCGCGGGTCCGCGTCTTCGACCCCGCCGAAACCGGCGCGCCCTCAGCGGCCAAACGCGCCTTGGTCACGCGCTGGCCCGCCTCACGGACAAGCTCACGCGGCAACGGCTCCGGGTGCGAATCCGGCACATTGAACTTTTTGCGCATGGCATCAATTTCACCGGCAACACGCGCCCACTTGCGGAAGGCACGCTTGCGGGTCGGCACCGGACCCAAAGCCTGCGTCCATGCCGGGGCCTTGCCCTCGCGCACCTGCTGCGCCAATTCCTGACCACGCGAACGGGTCAGCTTGCCGATTTCAGCAGCACGGATTTTCAGAATCTGCTTGAGCTTTCCACCCTTAAGCTGATTCTCCCAGAAGCGGTCGAGCGTGTGACCGGACACGCCGCCAGAAGGCACCTTCGACGGCTGCGGCTTCGGCACATCATTCTGTGCGGTCAAGCCCAGCTCACGGCGAAGACGGCGCTCTTCACGCAGGCACGCGGCCAGAGTGAAACGCTCACCGCCGCGCGAAACCTCGCCGCGAATGATCTGCTCAAACTCGCGCTGGTCACCGCTGACTTCCCAGCGGCGGCGCGTAATTTCGGCATCCATCTGGCCCAAAGTCTCAGCGATTTCGTCATACTTTCCGGTGCGGTGGGTGCCTCCATCCTCACGCTCACAAGCAGTCAGAGCCTTCACGGTCGCGGCGCGACGCTCCAGAAGCCAATCCGTTTGAGCCATCGCAAAGGGATTCTTAAACCACTCCGGGTCATCCAGAACCAGCTTCTCCAGGCGCGCCTCAGTGGAAACTTCGCGCGCCTCAGCACGGGCAATCAAAGAATCCAACATCGCGTCACTGTAACCTGCCAGGGGCCGGTCTGCACGCTCAGCATTCGCGCGCTCATCGACAATCTGGCTAACGCGCCAGGACAGAACGGCGGCGGCATCAACCGGCGTTTCAGCGTCCGTGCTCAGGGGACGGGTGCGGTAGGCTCGCTCCACAATATCGGGCACATCCAAGCCTGCACGGTGCAGCTCGCCCAGCTGTGCCGCCAGTGCGCCGAAACCTTCGGAGTTGATTACGGCGGTAACGTCAGCATCCGCTGACGCGCGCGCTCCGGTGGGGTCAAAATGGGTGACGCGGTTCATGCCCTGCGTCATGAGGTCAGCAATCACAGCACGCTGAGCCAACTCTGCGTGTTCCTGATATTCTGCCACTGCGGCGGCGGGGGACTGCTGCTGCGCACGGATCGCATCCACGCTCTCATGCACGCTCAGCTGTGCCTCGCCGTCATGACGGGCGGCGACAGTCTCCAGCACCTCATCCAGCTTCTCGCCTTCATTCAAGCGAACGTAGAGGTTGTTCTGCTCGCGTCCACGGGAAAGGCCAACGTATGCTCCGGCGCGGTCAGCGCGGCTGTCAATCAGCGCATGGGCGGTGTCCACGGTGGCACCCTGTGCACGGTGCACCGTCAGGGCAAAGCCCAGCTCCACGTTCTCTCGAACGTAGGCTGCGGGAAGAGTGACGGTGCCGCCATGCTCCACATGGCGCACCTGCAATGAACCATCCTCGCCCACGCCCTCGACGCTCCAGCGGTCACCATTCTTCACGAAGTCATGACCTGCAAAGACAGACAAGCGGCGGTCATTGCGGCGGGTCACGATCACATCGCCCGCAAAGGCGGTCGCCTGACCTTGACCGGGTGCAGAGCCAGGCCGCAGGATAACGCCCTCGCCGGTCTGCTCACCAGAGGTTGAAATGCGGTGCGCCTGAGCCAAAGCATTCAGTGCCGCGACGGACTCATTGGAAGAGCCCATCATGAGCGAAGTCTTGCCGTCGCTGATGTCTTTCTGCCAGGCGGCGAAGACTTTCTGAGTCATAGCCTCACCGTCACCACCGGCCACACGGCCCTGCTCGCGGTACCAGGCGAACGGTTCATCCTTGCCCACGGTCACCGGCTCACGAAGACGCAGCGTGGCCGCTGCTTCCTCTTCATTCTTAAAGCGGAACAGTTCATCGAGGCGCACCGCACCGACCTCACGGTCAATGAGGCGCAAGGCACCACCAGCCCCCACAGCCGACAGCTGACGGTCATCACCCAGCACACGCACCAGAGCGCCACGCTCAGCAGCAATCTGCACCAGCGCATCAAAATCACGGGTGGACACCATGCCCGCCTCGTCAATCAGCAGCACATCACCAGGGCCGATACTCAGCGGGCTAGCCTTCGCACCGTCCGTGTTCGCGGCCAGAACCTTAGCCACGGTGTCGGCACCAATGCCGAGTTCATCACCAAGGACTTTTGCGGCGGCGGCGGTCGGTGCCATGCCAATCACGCGGCCTCCGGCGGCCTGAATCGTCTCCACAGCAAGAGAAACAGAAGCGGTCTTACCGGCACCTGCTGCACCGATACCAGCAACAAGCAGGCGCTCAGAGAGTGCGAACTCACGCGCGAGTGTTTCCTGACCAGCCGGAAGCGAGAAGCCCTTTTCTGCCAACTTTTCGCGGCGTTCCTGGAGCTTCTGTTCGAAGACATCGAAGGTTGCCGCCGGGATTACGGGCGCGGTTGCAGCGTCCAGAATGCGCAGCTCTGCATCCACCATTTCCTGAGTGGTGAACAGTGTCGCGTCACGGCGCACAAAGCTACTCGTGCCATCAGCGCGCAAGAATTCGTCTGCAACCGGGCGGTTCTGCTCGCCGGAAAGGTTCAGTACCTTCTGTTCCAGGGCATGATGAATGGCACCGCTGAGGCTCTGCTCATCGGTGCTTTCCGGGGTGGTCTGCGTGGTTCCAGGAACCGGCACAGGGAACCCAGCTCCACGGAGATAGCGGGCGGTTTCAGCCTCCACGTGGGAGCGGCGAAATACGGCACGCTGTGCGGTCACACGGTCGAGAATCTGCTGTGCGTGCTCCTCTGGGGTGCGCGAAAGGAACTCAGCTTGTGCCTGTTCACGCTTGGCGCGTGCCTGCTCGCTGGCGGCCTCCAGGTGCTTTTTCAAGTCTTCACCGGTCGGGATGTTCACCTCACCGGTGCGCGAAATTGCCTCGGCCTTTGCCGCCCATTCCTCGCACAAATCTTTAAGGCTCTTCGCCTCGCTCTTGTGTGGGCGGGTTGCCAGGGTCGCCTGCTGCGCAAGTTCCAGCATGGCCTTACGTCCGGGCGCGTGCCCGTGCGTCTCGACGTATTGTTCCTTGAGTCGGTCAAGCTCCGCGGAAATTTCAGACCGCCGGCTGCTGAAACGCTCCACCATCTCGCGATCGAATCCGGCAATTTCCATTACCGGCGAGAGCTCACTCTTGGTAGCGTCAGGGACACAGACCAAGCCAAGAGTCTGTTCCAAATGTTCCGCCAACTTGGCGTTATAGAGCTCGCTTGCTGCCACGTTCCACTGATATAACGTGCGTCCATCAATAGCAGACCACTGCCCGTCCGAGCCCTTCACGCGATTTGAAATCACCAGGTGGTCGTGCAGGTTCGGGTCCCCTGAACGCGAGTCCCAGTGCCGAAATTTGGTGGCAATGAGTCCGCCGTCAATGTCGATTTGGCGCACACCACCGGCACCGCGCCGGGTCATAATGACCTGCTCTTCAAGGAACTTCACGACACCGGAGATGGCGGCTTCGTGGGCCTTCTGCACGCCTTCACGCAAGGACTCATCACCCAAACCCCACGCCAAGGAAACACTTTTCGGCGGCGTAAACACCATATCGAACCCGGCCACAGAGTTACTTTTCTGCTTAGATTCTCGGGCAATAAAAGAGATCAGCTGCTTGTCGGTCGGGTCTACACCGTGTTGCTGACGGTACAGGACAGCACCCACACGGTGACGGATTTCCTTCAGCTCTTCAGCGCTCGGATCGGTGTGCTTGGTGTCGCGGAAGCGGCGGATTTCCTCATCCACCGCGCGCAAAAATTCGGTAGAACCGTCACGCTGCGCGTGCAGGTTCGGGGCGACGTTCTTCTTGAAATGCGCGTCGATAGCACGCTGTGCTGCGTGGTTCGCTTGGGTTGCTTCGTGCTCCAGCAAGCGGTAGTTCGCCATGAACTCGGCGCGATCAGTTCGGGGTGCGTCGGGGTTCTTGAGGTATTCGCCCTTGACGATTCGGTGCCCTGCTGCGCGGTATCGTGCCAAGTACTTTGAAACCGTCATCTGCGACGGGACACGACCATAAAGGTGCTCCAAATCGGAACAAATTTCCTGCTGACTCTTACCCTCGCGGGTGCCCTCAATGATGAGGAAGGCGCGCTCAGCGGCGCGATTCTGAACCTTTTCCCACGCCTGGCTGCGCACTTCCTCGAACGCTTCGGGGGTGGAATTTTGGAGAAGGTCAGTGATCTCTTCGGTCTCAAGAGGAGTGAATTTGTGCCCGAAAAGAACCTCCATCTGTTCCTCAGACACGTTGCCTTTCAGACCCAATTCAGCAGCACCGGCACCGACCCACTGCCCCGGAGGCAACCCATCAATCGTGTAGTAATCGCCCAATTCGCGGTCGCTAGAGCGCAAAGAATCACCGGTCGCTACCTCATGGGTGTAGTACCGGTGGCCCTCTCCAGCGGTCAACTTATGGACGGTCAACATACCCTAATTCTACCCTTGAATCTTATTAAGAACAACTCAGAATAAAACCCTGATTGACTCAGTGCATGAGGTGTGACAAAAAGAAAGCGCAGCTTTTCAGCTCCACAGGTGCGAGGAACGAGCACACACCAGGTGGACAGGCTGAAATGCGGAACGGTTTTGTCCGACACGGTATGTGTCGCGCTCATCCACAGGCGGCGCCGGTGTGTATGATGAGCCCTGCTCTCTTGGAAGGAGCTTGCGGGAGGAAAGAGAGGGCACAGGGATCTCATGCATTCCAGGCAGCAGACAGTGGGAAAGCTGTGCACGCCTCGTGTGTCAGGGCGCATGATGGAGAGAGGAGCTTGCGGGGTGAATCAATCTGCGGGCTGTCCACAGGTGGGTGCAGGTGACCAGCTGATGCGTGCCAACTGTGGAAGAGCGAAACCGGCGGTTGCGCCGCCGATTTTTCGGCGGTGCGCCGAAAAATCTAGAAGATGATGCGCCTATGGGGTATCATTAGATGCAAGTGAACTTCTATGATAAGTTCGCGAATCGTTGAGTTGAGCCGCCCGGAATCTCTGTTAGGAAATTCCGGGCGGCTTCGCCGTGTAGGCACTAGGTAAAGGTTCGGGAAAAATTGCCGTGGCTGCACCCGCTTTCTGTGCACCCTGTGGAGACAAACAGTTAAACTAGTTGGTGAATCCCTGACGGAAGGAAAACCAAAATGTCCCGTTCACCCCGCACCATTGCCGCCCGCCGCGCCCGCGAAAACGCCGCAGCCTTCGCAGAACGTGAAGCAAAGCTGCTGAACCTCGCTGAACAATTCTTCGCCCTTGAAGCTAACAGCCCGGCGGCAAAACTGGAGGACGAAATCGAAACCCTGGAGAACAAGCTCACCGCATTGCGTGAGAAGCTTGTGGGTGCCCAGGCTGAAACTCAGCAGAGCCTCGCTGAGCCTGTTGCTGAGATGAAAGCATTGAAGGTTTCCAAGGACGAGATCGCCGCCCGCCTCGGCATCACCCGCGCCGAAGTGAACGCACTGCTGCGCATCTCTTCCGCCAAGGCTGAACCCGAAGGCGCTTAATGTGTTTAGAAAAGCTGGGTCTGCCCTTCCATGACCATTCCGCGGCCTAGCCGGTCGACGGTATCTTGGTCGTACCCGTGGGCTAGGGTGAGCTCGCGTAATGCTCTGGAGTCTGCGGCACGCTCGGCTCTACTACGACGCAAGAAAGCTAAGCCGTGGAGGTTGTCGCGTCCGCGCGCTGCGCGTTCTCTCATATTCGCGGCATGGTCACCTAAGAATAAGTGTGAGCCTGCGGTCGCTTCGGCACGCACGCATAGCGGGTTATCGCACAGGTGCGTGACCATCTCCGCAGCTTCCACGGCATCATTTCCGAACGCAGCCGTGGCGGCGTATCTGTGGGCTCGCCACATTTTTTCGCCTGTCTCCGTGTTCGGGTCTTTGACCCAAAACCGCCCGTAGCCATCGGCTCCAATAGCCCCTACCCATACCCAGCAGGCGCCAGGTGTTTCACCTTTGACGACTTTCTCCCAGAACCGGCGGGTCTCCTCGCTGGATTGATTCATAACATCCAACTCTCACTAGCTAGGTTTGCCTGTCAGGGTCAATTCTAGCGTTCGATAGACAGAGGCTTCCTGCAACCCCGGCTTCAGAAGATGATGAGATGAGTTTTTCACTTTACCCCGGGGTAAATCAAAAAACTCAGGCTCCAGTTGTTTCTGGTGACATGCTGGAGATAACCCGAAAGGAGAAAATGATGATTCTAAAGAATCAATATGCACGCACGATTTTCACCGGTGCGGTCGCGGCTTCGGCGGTTGTGATTCTGTCCCTCTTTGAACCTGACCGTCTGGTGTTACCGGCGGTCATGATGGCGGCGATTCTGATTTTCTGCGCCCCCTACCTGACGTTTGGGCGCACCGAGGGCCTGAAAGAGGAACGCACTTATCAGCTGGCCGCTGTGGTTGCTGGTGTCGCGGTCGGCCTGGTGATTCTTGGTCAGCCGTCCGAGGGGCGGCTCATTCCCACGATTGCAGAGGCTGCACAGCAGGGCGGGTCAATGCTGGCAACCGGTCTTGCCGGTTGGGCGCTGTGGAGGGCTGGCGCTCATTCCATGCCGACATTGCCTGAGGTGTTGGATGGAAAGTTGGTTTGGGCGACGTCGGCTGCGGCAGGCTATTTTCTGCTCACAGGAACTTTGTCTGTCGTCCTGCTGGAAATTACGCTCTTGACGGCTCACTATCTTCTGCGCGCTAAGTACAAGTCGCTGCATGTGGATTTGAATTTCGCGCAGATTGTCGCTGTCCAGGTGTGTCTGATGCTGAACATGCTGCTTCTGATGCTTCCGGTCTTGGTGTCATGATCTTGAAAAGAGCATGACAAAACCCCCTCTACACAGTGTGCAGAGGGGGTTTATCATGTCCGCCGCAGGGCACCAGCCCTTTAGCCCTTTAAGATTAACATCTTGCGGCGGGCTGTGCATCTGAGTTCGTCATTTTAGCCTCGCCGGTGAAATCAAAAAAGCCCCGCCAGGCGTGATGCCTGGCGGGGCACTCGAAAGATTCCCAATTGCTCAACGGTTGTTGAGCTGTTCCCGCCTTCAATGAAAGCCCTGCTCCAGGTGGAGCAGGGAATAACAAGGCTCCGGAAACCTTTGGTGATTCCAGATTAACATCTTGCGCGGGCAAGTGCATTTGGTTTCGTCATTGTGCTGGTGAATTTTTGGTGCTGGGGGTTCACGATCAGCAACAGGACGCTGTGCGTGAACCCCTTGCTTCCCTGCAATGGTGGGTGCATCTGGTTTCGTCATTGTGTCCAGATGATAAGAGCTTGGGATGGTGGGATTGGTCGTGTGGCGGGGTGGGGTGCGCAAGGTTTGGGGCTGTCTTCCCAGCTCCTAGCTGCGCCCATTCTTCGCCCCGTGAGGAGAACCCGTCAAGCCCGCGTGGTGGTCGTCTTTCAGGGGCGTTCTTTGGCTCTGGTAGGGGTTGGGGGTTCCGGGCGGGCTTGACAGAACCTCTCCCAGGGCATGAGCGCTGCGTGTTGGAGCTGGCGGCGACAGAGCCTGTCTGACCGGGCGGGGGTGGTTCGGTATGCGCGCAATAGTTGCGGTGTAATCTATTTCACAGCATGTAAATTATATACATATGAAACACATCACAGTGTGCCATAATTAAATGTAATTGAGTGTGCCATAATTGAATTAAATCAATGTGAAATAAATGCAAAGAAAACCGGCAATAACTTGTATTATCGCCGGTTTTCTTGCTATAATTGTTATGTTAGGAAGTCGCAATTCCTAACATGTCCAGGTCTAGGAATTACATTCTCTAGACATTCAAAACTACATAGTGAAAGGTTAAAGCCTTTGGAAGCTATCTCCGAACTTGTGAGTAACCTGACCAATTTGCTTGTTTCCTTTAGCTTGCTCTACGTCCTTGTTAAGCCGAGGCGCTCTAAGAGCAAGAAGAAGAAAAAGAAGTAATTAGGTAATGTAACCATCTTCCCCCGGTGCCTATCACCGGGGGGAGGGGTTACCCCACTCCAAAGTTCTTGATAGCTTCATGGTATCAGAAAGGATTAACTATGAGCAAGATTTTTTGGGTTATTTTCGCCCTTGATGTTTTCATGATTTTTCGCACGTTGTCGCATTTTTCGGCAGTAAGCGTTATTTCTCTGGCTGTTTTGTTAGCGGCTGTTTTTTGCCAGGTGCGAGCATTTCGAATCATTCGAGCTAACGAAAAAGAGCAGCACGCCTAATCAGAGGTGAGACCCTCTCCATGGAGTACCCCCTTAAGGGGGTACTCCATGGCTATTTAATAAGGAAAAGCCCCAACGATCAGCGCAGCCGCGCTGTATGTTGGGGCTTCTTTCACGCCCGGGCCGCTGGCGCACGCACGGCTATGTCACGATTTTCACCCCGGCTAGAACCGGGCGGGCCGCGTGGGGTTTTCTTCAGAAGAAGCAGGAAAAACCCTGTGATTTCAAGGAAAAACAGCCTGGGCCAAAGACAGCAGCAGCCCGGGAAGAGCGTTCTCTTCGCGGGCTGCTGGCCTTCGTTGTGACGAGACAGACCAATTCGGCCTTAACCCGTCGCTAAAATTTAAAGCGTGACAGTTAGTCACCTCTCATGATGAAAGGAGGTGGGTAGCGTGCTACGGAAATTCTTTGACCGTTTTTCCGCTGTTGTAGTTACGTTCGCAGCGGTCATCACGATTATCATTGGCATTCCTCAGGCACTGGAGATTATCTCTAGGCTGTTCTAAGTAATTCCACCCATTGGGCTGTTAGCGGTCTCGACCACCGCTAGCAGCCCTTCCTTTCTTTCTCTTTCAGACTGTATCAGGTCTGGGCCTTGCACGCTTGGCGTTTCGGCATTGCGCAAAACACCCTTAGAAGCCGTAGGCGGCTCTGTGGCGCCCGAAAATTCCTAAGATGCCTAATGAGGCGCTGGAGCCCTAAAATCGCCGTAGAATCGCCTTCTAGGGCTTCCTGTGGCTGTTTGTGGGGTGAATTGTCTCTGAAAGCTTGGAAACAGTGTTGCCTTCAATGTCCGAAGTTGCGCGAGTCACGCGCGCGTGTACTAGACCCACCTTAAGAAGGTGAGTAATTCTCAAGCACACGAAAACTCAAGCCGTGAACTCATGGCCACAAGGCGAAGACACAAGCGCCGCGCTGGAGCGCAGCGAAGCGAGCACCAGCGCCTGGCGCTTGTGTCGGAGCCGAAAAGGGCTAAAGCCCTTAGGAGCTGAGAGCTGAGCGAAGCGAGGCCTCAGCCCTTGGGCGTAGCCCTTTGTGGGCGTCTCTGGGGGGTCTGGGGGGTCGGGGAGAGCCCCCCAGAATAGCCCGAGCGTAGCGAGGTCCTTACGCCGCCGAACGGCGGCAAAGCCAGGGGGGAATCGAAGAGGGGGGCGCGGCGATTGAGCGCCCACTTATAGGTATTACTTATAGGTATTACTTATAGGGGGGGAATTTGCACGACGTGAATATATGCGTTTGACAAGCAGTTATACCCCAACCTAGCCCCTAAATCCCCCCCAACCTAGCCCCTAAATCCCCCCCAACCTAGCCCCTAAATCCCCCCCAAAATTCACGCCTTGATGTCTCGTTGCTAAATTGGTTGCACCAAAGAGAAGCCTGTGTTAAGGTGAGCGTGAAGAACCAATCAAAGAAGGCATGAAAAATGCCGCCAGGGCGTTTGAAGAACCTGCCCTGACGGCGAAGCCTTCCCTCCAATGCAGAAAGAAGGAAGACTATGAACGAGTCTACCAACAACCCCCAGAATGTCAATGAAGACAAGCACCCGATTATCCCGGCAAACCGCCGCCGCGTCGGCTACTATCCCGAAACTTTCATCTCTTTTTCGTTGCCCCATCGTGCACCCGTGGTGCGCACTGCTGATGGCGAGAAGACGGCGGTGCCTTCTCTCGTTTGGGAGCGTCGAAATGGCAATTTCATTCTGTCAATGACCGCCGGTGCCGTGACCACGGTGGACAAAGAAGGCAAAGAACACCGGGAATTTGTGATGCCCAGTGGCAAATATTCTCGGCTTGTTCTTCACTGGCTTTGCTCTGAAGCAATTGCTGCTGGAGGGCCGGAAATTGAACTTTCCACTAGCTGGAAGGGCTTTCTGAACGCTTTTCACCTGACCTGGAGCCCGAAAACTGCACGTGAACTTGAACGACAGTTGCGCGCCCTGCTGGCACTTCGCCTTGAATCAACGACAATCACGCCGGCGGAAGAAGGCACAAACATTCGCACCATCAGTTGCGTGGTCGGAAAAGACGTTGATTTGACCTTCACACAAGATGGTGCGCTGGATGACCGAAAATCCCGCATCGTCCTTAGTCAAGAATTCTGGGAACAAGTCGTGACGCTTTGGCCTGTCCCCCACAACAAAAAGCTTTGGGATCAACTTGTTGCCTCGACGAAATCCCCTCTGACTCTTGATGTTTTTCTCTGGTTGTCGCATCGTCTGCATCGAATTGAAGGTGCCGACATCGGCAAAAGCCCTGTTCTGTCATGGGATTCTCTCGCATCTCAGTTCGGAGCTGATGGGCGGGTCAAGAAATTTCGCGAAGCGTTTATCAAGGCTTCTCGTGAGATTGAAGCCATTGACCCGCAGCTGATTGCTCGCGTTGAGCGCGTTGACGCACCTGGAAAACGAAATGCCTTGACCGGCATCCGCCTGCACTTGAAAAAAGATGTGAGCAAAGGCTACAAGAACATCACCAGCTGACAACAGGCATCACCACCTCAAGGACTCATCATGAACCCCCTCCACCAGCAGCGCACCACCGGCGGTGCCCCCGCAGCCTCTGAGCTCGTGCCAGAGGCCCACGGCTACGGCTTCATTGCCGCCTCAGAAGCACCAACTCACGTGCAGAGTGCGACCCCGAAGGTGACCCCGCCTGCACAGCAGACCCCGGAGCCTGCACCTGCTACCGCTTCCTCGGAATCAGTCGAGGTCGAGAAGCCGCAACCGCTGATTGAGTTCATCACCCCTGAACCGGAACCCCTGGAGACGGAACCTGCAACCGCCTCGGTCGTCCTCTCCCCCCTGCTGCCGAACATCGGCACCTCAACCATGGCGCGCCTGCTGCACCTGCCAGAAGTGCCAGTGAACCAGGACATCCCAGATGACGCGGTGCGCCTGCTCGTGGTTGAGGCCTCTGAGAAGGGCATGGCCGCGATTTTCTCTCACATTGACCACCTGCGGGCTCAGCTTCCTGAAACGCCTGGCTCGGTGACCTCTCTGGAAAGCATCGGCGGCATCCTCGTCATCCCAGCTGACAGCAAGCGCACCCCGCGAACAGTCAAGCTGAAGCTGAAGGTTCTCTCAGGTGCCCATCCGGTGCTGATGTGCCCCTGGATCCCGGCGTTGGCCTCTCGTCTCTGTGATGATGATGCTCTGGCGAAGGCGGCTGAGGCTCGCCCGGTTGCGGCGGCGCTGAAGAAGCTCACCGCTCAGATTGAAGCGTTGCCGGGGTAAGCTCCGCACCGCACACATAAGTTTTCACTCACTCATTACCCCCGATTTTTGGGGAATCTCTCTCTCACTCAAACGCCCCGCCAACGCATTGCTTGGCACACCGGGTGAGGTTTCGTGCACCCAAAATCAGGACACACTGCACTTGCAGAGAAAAGAACGGAGAAAATTCTCATGAAGAAGAATACGATTCGCGCGGCCGCCCTGGCGCTGCTGACCTTGGCAATTGCCGCCCCGTCCGCACAGGCAAAAGTCTTCCAAATGCCACAGTCCGTCTGCGACGGTGGCGACACGCTCATTGCCGTGCTGACCTGGGGTGGTGGCATTGTCGCTGCGGCAGGCTTGATGATGATCGGCTACAACCTGGTGCTGTCACACAAGCGCGAAGATGGTAGCTTTACCCTGTCCGCGCTTGGCAAGTGGGGCATCGGCGTGATTCTGATTGGTGGTGCCGGCGTCATCACCGGTTTGTTCATCAACGCGACCCTGACCTGTGGTTAACATGTTGAAGAATCTGTTGAAGTCTCGCAAAACGTCAGTCCTGTTCATTCTGGGCGTGGCGGTTCTGGGTGGCCTGCTGGCGGTGAAGGTGCTGTTTTTCCCGCAGACTCCGCGTGAGTCTGCTGCACCGTCGGCGTCTGTGTCTGCTGCGCCGTCGTTGTCGGCGGTGGCTGCCCCGAGTGCGTCGATTGGTGCTGATGGTCGCGCGGTGTGTGACGTGAAGGTGCCTGCTGGTCAGGAGTTTTCTGCTGAGCTACCGGCGGATTACACCTGGGAACAGACCGCCAATGACATCCATTACCCGGTGTCGGCTACGTATGGCCCGGCGGTTCGTCAGGGTCATTTGGGTCAGTGCTTCGCGCACAATCCTACGGGCGCGGCTATGGCCGCTATCAACGCCTCGATCGTACTTGGTAATTCTGAGATTTCTAACCGTCGTGTAATTCTCTCTTCTCGATTTAACGGGCGTGCAGAACCCTGGGCACCTGCCGGTGAGGACGACGGGGAGAAAATCCTTGTAGCGTTGTACGCCTACAGTATTCAGGGATATAGCCATGACCGCGCCACTGTGAAGGTTTACATGATGGCGCAAAAGCCGGGTGGATCAATCAGCATTGGCTGGGTTCCTATCCGCGTGGTTTGGGAAAACGGTGACTGGCGCCTTGACTCTGAGGAGTCTGAGATGGAGAGCAACCTCCTCACGGACTCTTCTCAGGATCCCGCGCAACGATTCACGATTGGCCAGAACCGATTTGCTGAATGGGGGTTTAAGCGATGAGTTGGGTGAAAGATACGGCTAAGAATCTGACGGATTTTAATTGCGACTGGAACCCGCTTTACCGCGCTAAAGCCCCGCCTGAGGCTTGCCATAAGGTCGCTGAACATATTGGTAATGAGGCAGAAAAGTTGGCTGATGACCCTGCGGGTTATGTCGCGAGCAAGGTTCTTGATGGCACCTTCAACGAAATTCTCAGCAGCTTCTGGGAAGGCACCGTCGGCGTGTACAAGCAATTTGTCACAAGCTGGCTCCACGCAGGCCCCATCATCAACCCCGAAACCAGCCCCGCCTTCGCCTGGGGAACCGGCATTGTCAACATCTTCACCGCTCTTGCGGTGACGATTGGCATTCTCTGGGCGGGCATCAGGATTGTCTGGAGCCAACGCGGCGAAGAAGTCCGCTACGTCTTCGCAAGCTTGGCGCGTGTCATCGTCGTCTCTGGTCTGGGCGTCTCAGTCTTCTCACTGTTGCTGACCGCCAGTGACCAAGCCGCCGCAGCTATCCTCGACTCCACAGCGTGGGGACAGAAAGACACGGCGGCGGTGCTTGGCGATCCAGGAAGGGCCGTAGCCGCCATGGGCGCCATGCTCTTCTTGCCAGGCGGCATCATGCTGCTGGTCGTGATTGTCCAATGGTGCATTATGATTTTTGTCTCCATTGCCACGCCGATCTTGCTCATGTATTGGCCGGTCGCGGAAGGCTTGACTTTCGCGGCCGGTGGTCGTGGGTTCTCCCGCGTCAGCAAGTGGCTGACCGCCTTCATCCTCTTCAAGCCCACCGTCGCGGTACTCTACGGGTTCAGCTTTGAAGAGCTCAAGGGCGGCGACGGCATCGGTGGCATCGTCACCGCAATCTGCATCCTGATGATGGCTCCGTTCGCGCTTCCTGCTCTGCTGAAAATCGTGAACCCCGCTGCTGCGGGAACCGGCGCTGACGGTGCCGGTGCTGCTCTGGCTGGCATGGCCGGTGTCGCTGTGGGTGCTGTCGGTGTTGCCGCTGGTGCGGCAACCGGTGGCGCCACGGTCGCGGCAACCGGTGGCGCCACGGTCGCGGCAACCGGTGCCGCAGGTGCCGCAAGCGCTGCCGGAACGGGCAGCTTCTCAGCAGCTAACCCCGGCCCGACCCTGGCTGAATCTGGTGCTGCTGGCTTCTCCTCTTCTGGTGGTTCGGCCTCCTCGGGTGGGTCAGCTCCGGCGGCCTCATCTGATGGCCCATCAGGTGCAGCTCTGGCTTCGACGGGTGGCTCATCTGCTGGCGCATCGGGGGCAGAGGCAGCTCCCGCCCCTGCACCTGCTTCAACTGCTGGGTCTGAATCAGCGGCTGCGGCATCCGCCCCGGCCCCCGACTCGACGGCTGATGCCGGTGGCGTAGCCGCCCCGCAAGCCCCGGCGGCCCCGGCTGAATCCGGTGGCGGCGGTTCCCGTCTTGCGGACATGGCGCACCTGGCAGAGAATCACATGCCTTCCTCACAGTCGGCTGAAGAGACTCTGCTGGATGAGCAGAATCTCGACAGGCTGTATTAAACAGCCTGGTCAATCCCATAAGTGCAGTGACTGCATAACGCAGTCATAGCAGGTTGCAGTCACTGCACTTTGCAAGCATTGCAGGCTGATGTCACAGCCTCACCCCTCCTTCTTCCACATCCCACAGAATCCACTCGCTCAAGGCCCCACCTCATGGGGTCAGCTCTAGCGCACCCAAAAACCGCCCCAACCGGCGGTTGAAAGGACATCTCATGAAAGCCCCCCTGTATGGAAACCCCTTGCGCTCCGGGTCAATCCGCCTCGGCGGATGGTTCCCCGTTCGTGCAGGCGTCATCCTCGTCGTTGCCTCCCTCGTCGTCCTTATCTGCTTCCTGACCAAAGAATTCATTCTCGGTCTGCTGATTGCGGTCGGTGTCGTTGTTTACGTTTCGATTTTTGAGATTCCCTTCGGCGCCGAAGACCTCACCCTCATGACTCGCGCCCGCCGCCGCTTCACCCACGTGCGGCGCGTCGATTCGGGTGAAACCCTCTTCTTGGGTTCCACGTTCACGGCTCAGAACAAGGGTTTGACCTTGCCGGGTGTGCTCTCTACCTTGAGGGTGCGTGATGAGGTGGACGGCCTGGGCAACCCGGTGCAGCTTATTCACCACACCCGCGCTAATCAGCTGTCGGTGACGATTGAAAGCGCCCCGGCGGGCATCTCCATGAACACGCAGGCAAAGACGACCGATTTGGTGACCAACTATGCGGCCTGGCTCTCTTCCTTGTCGGGTGAGAACGGTCTGCGCGGTGCACAGGTGGTCATTGACTCGGTCTTTGAATCCGCCGCCCCGCTGGCTGAGTCCATCCTCTCGAATCTGAAGCCTGATGCTCCGGAGGTGGCGCAGCAGATTGCTCGTGAATCTGCCGGAATGCTGCCCGAGAGGGTCGCGCATGTGCGTGCCTACACTACGCTGGGCTACAAAATCAGTGAGCTTGCTGATGATACCGCCGGTGCTGCCGCTGAGGTTTTGTCCATGATTCCCCGTCACCTTAAGGCACTCTCTGCTGCTGGTGCTGGAGTCAGCCAGGTGATGAGTGATGCGGATTATGCCGACATGATGTATGTTGCGTACAACCCGTATAGAAACGCGGAAGTCGCGCAGGAGATTAAGGACGACATTCCGGCCTACCGCTCCTTTGAAGGCGCTGGCCCTGCGTATTTTAACTCCTCGCATCCGCGCGTGGTCTTCCATGACGGTGTTGCGTCCATGACCATCATGATGACTGAGCCATCGAAGTCCAAGATCACGGACCACTCGTTCGAGAAGCTGTTCGCCCCGAACAGGAATTTTTTGCGCAAGCGTGTCAGCCTGATTTACAGGCCGGTGCCTGCTTCCGCTCAGCACGCGCGCGTGAACAACGCCTCACGCGCGACAACCACTGAGGTGACGTCAAAGAAGCGCTTCACTGCGTTTGACAACAAGAAGAAGAAGGCTGCTGAGGCTGCCATGAATCAGGCGGCGGAAGGCGCTGTCATTCAGGAATGGGCGCTGATGGTGACCGTGACCTTCGAACCGAACCGTGCGGCGCAGCGCACCGCTGAAAATGAGCTCAAGGCTCTGATGGGTGGCCTCAAATGGTGCTTCGCGGATTTTTCCGCAGACGCTGCGTTCCACCAGACGTTGCCCTTGGCATTGTTCCCGTGGGCCTACGCACCGTCCATGTCGTTGCTGGCGGTTGAGCCGTCCGAGAAGAAGGCTGCTGAGCAGAAGAAGAATAAGGAAGAGGAGAACTAGCATGTTGTCTTTGAAGAAGAAGAACGAGCGTGCCCGCGGCGCCGTGGTGGAACAGGCACGCACCACCGTTCGCGGTCAGCACGGCTTCGGTGGCGGTGCCTGGGGTCAGCTGGCTCAGCCGCGAACCTGGCTGGAAACCACGTGGGAAAACGCAGGCATGTTCCCCTTCGTCACCGGTACGTCTCGCCCGATTACGGGCGCGCCGGTCGGCTACGACCTCACCTCGGGCTCAGCGGTCGCCCTCGACCACATTTCCCTCTTTGAGTCCGGCGCGATTACCTCGCCCAGTGCCATGGTTTTTGGCCTGAATGGCTACGGTAAGTCTTCCATCTCGGGCCTGGTCGCGGCCTGCCTCAACGCCACGGGCTCCCCGCTGGCCATCTTCAATCCTTTGAAACGCGAGGAGTGGACTCCGCTTGCGCGTGCGATTGGTGCGGACATTTTCGACATTGGCATTAACCGCAATTCCACAAAGATCAACCCGCTAGACGCTGGCCCGCTGGCAGCAGCCGGTGACATTATTGGTGGTCAGACTGGCCTTGAGCTGCGCTCTATCGCTGTTGCAAATATTGTGCATAACATTATCGCTTTGATTCGTATTAATCGCGGTCGCGATAAGAACGTTTCCGACATTGAACGCACCATGATTAAGGCTGCGGTAGAGGCGGTGCTGGCGGTGGAGAAGAAGCCCGCTCTGGGGCACCTGCTGCACTTCTTTGAGCACCCTTCGCAGACGGCACTTTCAGCGGCAGGCCTTGACACCCCCGCTCAGTTCCGCGACCGCTACAGTGAGTTGTTCGAGTCGCTGAGCTCGTTGGTTTTTGGTGACTTGTCGGCGATTTTTTCAGATGAGGGCATGACGATCAATCCCGGTAATCCGGGTGGTTTTTGTTTTGATTCGTCCTCGATTCCTGACTCCATGGATCACATGATTTCAGCGGTCATGATGACCACGTGGCGTTTGGGCATGAACGCGATTGATGCGCACTGGGAGTTGAGTCAGCATGAGGCGAAGAAGGAAGCGGAAGCTGCGGCTGAGGGTGAAGTGTACGTCCCACAGTACACGTGGCACGGATATAGTTCGCTCATGGACGAGTTCTGGTATCCGGTGAGGATGGCTCCGGGAATGGTCACGGAGGTCGACAAACTCTCACGCACCAACCGTTCCGTGGGCGTCGGCGAGTGGAAAATCACGCACTCGCCGAAAGATTTTTTGATGCTTGAGAATGCCGCTGACCGCAAGATTGCTCACTCATTGATTGGTAAGTGTGGCTTGTGGGTTTTGCTGGCGCTGGAGCCTGAAGACATTGAGGTGCTGCGCACAATTCGCCCCATCTCAACGCGAGAGGCCGCCATGGTGACAGGCTTCGTCTCAGGTGCGGACGGTCTGAATCCGGCGGCGGCCCGTAAGGGTCACGGCGGTCTTCGCTCTTCGGGTGCTCCGCAGGGTGCAGGTCGCGCGCTGTGGAAGGTCGGCTCGAGTGTGGGCATTCCGGTGCAGTCGCCGAAGCCGCCGACTTTGGCGAAGTTGCACCAGACGAACACTCGATTCACCAGCGTTAATTAAGGAGTAAAAAGCATGGACGAGAAGAAGAAGTCCGCCGCCCCGCTGTTGCTTGGCGTGGTCGCGGTCATTCTGGGTCTGACGATGGCTCCGGTTTTCGGCATCATGATTCTTTTTGGTGGTGTGCTCGGTGGGGACAGTGCGAAGGCGGCGTGTCGCCCGGCTTCAGCCTCTGCCTCTGCTGCCGAAGGTGAAGGCGGTCAAGCCGAAGTCACGGTTTATGATGACGATGGCTCTGCCACGGTGAGGAATGAGTCTTCACGTGTGGGTGGCAAGATTCCGAACAATTGGGAGCAGGACGTTGTGTGGGCCTCTAAAGTCTCGGGTGTTCCGACGTCCTGGATTGCGGCGCAGATTGAGGCTGAGTCCGGGTGGGATCCGACGCTGGGCGCGAACCACGCGGGCGCTTCGGGCTTGACGCAGTTCATCCCCTCCACCTGGGCGGTGTATGGTCACGGTGCAAGTCCGAACGATCCCGTCGCCGCCATCCGTGCCATGGGCGAATACCTTCGCGATTTGCGGGCGCAGCTGAAGTCCGTGATTGATGCTCACCCGGACATGGCGGTCGAGCTCATCATGGCTGGCTATAACGCGGGTCCGGGTGCCGTCCAGAATTACGGCGGTGTTCCCCCGTACTCTGAGACTCAGACCTACCTTTCGAGGATTCGCGGCCTAGCGGGCATCTATTCTAAGACCTATGGGGCTGAGGTTGGCGGAAAGAGCGACGGGTCGGTTGAGAAGGGCGAAGTGCCTTACACCGACGATACCGCCAATGTCTCCGGCGGTACCGCTAGTTCTTCTAACAATTGTTCACCGCAAAATTACAGCGGCGGCAAGACCAGCGGCACGGATGATTACCCGTGGGCTAATCAGGTGGAATCCCTCAATAGTATTACTGGTATGTACTACGTCAATTGCACCGATTTTGCATTGTGGCGTTTGAATCAGCAGGTGGGTGCAACCGACCCGCAGCACCCGAAGTTCACGAACGGCAACTTTGCCTCTGTGCCTCTGGGCAATGGTGGCGACTGGGCAACGGCGTGGCGCGCGAAAGGCTGGCCCGCTGACAACACGCCCGAAGTGGGCGCCATGGCGCACTTCGCACCGGG
>ERZ1674044.37-NODE-37-length-22458-cov-19.199125_pt1 | contig 22458 bp, 22 predicted proteins | sample MGYA00581132_ERZ1674044 | MGnify/ENA primary metagenome ERZ1674044 (study PRJEB41354, sample SAMEA4873341) | human saliva metagenome | biome: human-associated habitat [ENVO:00009003]; feature: mouth environment [ENVO:08000002]; material: saliva material...
GAGCCGGTTGTGACCCCGTCGAGCGACCCGACTCCGTCTGAGTCCACCCCGCCCGCACCGACGGTCGAGCCTTTCCCCACCACCCCTGCTGTTACCCCTGAGCCTTCTGCCCCGGAAGTGAGTCCTGAGCCGACCCCGAGCGAGACCACTCCTCCGGCACCCAAGCCTTCGGAGCCGGTTGTGACCCCGTCGAGCGACCCGACTCCGTCTGAGTCCACCCCGCCCGTACCGACCGCTGAGGCGCAGGTTGTTGATTCCGCCAACGGTAAGAAAGTCCTGGTGAAGACGGGTCATGAGGATGGTAGCTCCGTGCCTGTTTGGGCTGTTGCTGGTTTGGGTGCTTGTGTTACCCTCCTGGGTGGAGTTTTGGGATGGTTGCTTTGGTGGAAGCCCCGTCGTGATGCCGCAGAAGAAGAGTAATCTTTAGTGAGCTGTGGCTAAGGTGGTAGTAGTGCTAAATGCTCTACTGCCACCTTCTTTTTGTTGCAGGAAACGTGTAGGATTATTGGGTATTTGGTTGCTTTTGGAGGATATTTTGAACACTTTAAATCCGGTTGTCCGGCTGTTCGCTCATGCTGATTTTCAGCGTGGACTGGTTGGGTTTATGCCTGCTTCCGGTGGGTCTCTGGACGCTTTAGGGGTGCCCGCAGTCCATTCGCTGAAGGATGGGCACCTTGTGTCCGCTGATACTCCGAGTGTTATGAGTGTTTTGGATTGTTTTGCTAACGGAAGTTACCATGCAGATTTTTCGCTGGTGGGTTGGGATGTCGAAAAGGTAAGGGCGGTTACAAGTGAAGTTATTCCTGGGTTTGGGGATTTTTTTGGGGACAACCAGATTGTAGAGATGAGCTCTTTAGCATCCGCAGTGGTAGACGGTGATGGAAATCTGCCGTTTGCGCTAAGTCGCCCGGATGAAACTTTGGACGTCGCAGATGCTGTACAAGACGTGTTGGGTCTTTATCGGGATATTGACAGGTACCTATCAGTGGCTGAGAATTTTTACTCCAATGAAGAGAACTCTATCCAAAAACACCTACCTTCCATTGAAGTTCGGCAACATCATGGCTCTCTAATTGGCGTTGGCGGACGCAAAGGACACGGTAAAGATGCTTTTGCCAAGTCACTGGGGGAAGATTGGCTCGTTGTCGGTATGTCTGACCCACTGTATGAGGCTTTGCTTCGTCTCGACCCGCCTGTCGATGTATCGGGCGTAACTCTGAATGTTTCTAAATTCCTCCAGAAGCAGTGTAAAGGCGATTGGGTGGTCGCTAAGCGAAACCCTGGTGTACGTCAGATGCTTCAGCGACTGGGAACTGACGTAGTACGTGACTTGATTGATGTGGATGCTTGGGTAAAAATTATGGAGCGTAGAGTGCTGAGCAGTCTTCGTTCTGGCAGAAACGTTGCTGTCACAGGGATTCGCTTTCCCAACGAATTGGAAGCAATTAAGCGGCTGGGTGGTTTGGCGGTTTGGGTTGAGCGCCCGGCTCATGACCTCACAGAAGACACCCACGCTTCAGAGACATCTTTGAAAAGTGAAGACTTCCAAATTCAAGTGTCTAACAGCGGCTCGTTGGAAGACTTGCAGAGGGTAGCCTCTCAAATCACTGAAATGGTCACGGGTAAGGAATCTTAGATTATGAGTAAAAGCATGAACAGCAACTTGCAGGCAAGCGCCGATTCTTCAGAGAAGAAGACTAAGCCGCACCCGACAGTTGGAGATTTGAACAACCCCCAAGACTTGAAGAGAGCATACACCCACGTGCGTGCTTCGATGGGGGATAAACGCGCGTGGAGTGAACGAGCGCAAGCGGAGCGTACGATGCGGTCGCCTGACGTGTTGGATGAGGTGTATCATGTGGCGCCGCCGAATGGTGCGTATCCGCTTTCTCCTGACCATCCGGTGTTTTTGCGTGCGGCTGAGTTGGGTGTGCATGTTTTTTCTCCGCGTATGTATAAGGTTGTGGTGGCGACGTGGGGTGAGGGGTTTTATTCGGCGGATGTGGTTGAGTGTATGACGGTGCTGTTTTCGGGGAAGGTGGTGGAGATTCCCTGGGGTACGTTGGTGGTGGAGGAGCGTATTCCGGGGTGGGCTTGGTCTCGGTTTTTTTTGCCGTCTGGTCGTCGTCGTCGGTTTGTGGTTCCTGGTTTACCGTTGCCTGGTGTGGGGGTTGAGGATTCGGCTGATGGTGTGGTGGGGGTTTCATCGGGTGGTTCTGTGTTTGGGGTTGCTGGTGGGGGTTTGGTTGAGGGGGAATTGGGGTGGGATGCGTCGTCGTTTTCTCGGTTGTTGTTTGTGCCAGGGTTGCAGGGGCAGTTTGGTGTTTTTGAGCGGCGTGTTTTGCCGTTGGTGCGTGAGGTGGAGGGGTCGGTGTTTTTGGGTGGGATGTTGAGGTTGGCTCCGTTTTTGGAGGTGGGTGGTTCTGTGGGGGATGATTTTCGTTATGTGTCGCCGGTGGTGGAGAATGCGTTGTTGTTTAATGGGTTGTGGGCTGGTTCTCGGTATTCTTCGTTTCCGTTTGTGTGTTTGATGGGTTCGACGGAGATGTTGTATTTGAATATGGGGAAGGATTTGGCGGATAAGTATTTGCGGGATACGTTGTCTGGGGTGAATTTTGTGCGTGAGGGGTGGTTGTCGGATGAGAAGCGTAGTGATTCTGCGTTTCGGTTTTTTGTGGCGGTTGAGGTGGATGGTCGTTTGGTGACGCATGCTGGGTTGAGTTATGGGGAGTGGGTGAATTTGGGTCGCCCTCAGAGTGCTCGTGAGGCGGCGTATGCGTTGAATGTGAAGTATTTGGGGACGTTGTATCAGGGGCAGTGTTTGCGGTTGGGTGATGGGGTTCGGTTTGATGCTGACCCGATTATGGGGCATTCGGTTGCTGAGGTGTATTCTTCGTGGGCGGCGGCGTCTGAGGCGTGTCCTTTTCCGCAGGTGCATGGTTCGTTGTCGATGCGTGATGCGGCGGCTTATGAGGCTATGAGTACGTTTTTGCATCCGATGTTTTATGAGGGTGGGGTGAGTCAGGAGCCGTGGGGTACTTTGACGAGTATTCGGGGTTCGTTGTTTTTTGCGGTGGATGGGTTGAAGAAGACGCTTTTGCGGCGTGAGGATTATCAGCGTGGGTTTGGTTCGTATGTACAGAAGGTGCATAAGCGGCATGCTACGGGTGTGTATGCACCGAATGTTCCGACGTTGGTGAGTGCTGATGGTTTGACGATTCTTTAACGTGGGGTGGGGTGTGATATATTGGTTGGGCGAATAACTCGTGGTGTTTGCCGTCCGGCAGGCATCTAGTTCGAGTTGTGCGTAGTTGTGTAAGTGGTTATTGGCAACTAATTTGGGAGCCAGAACAGGTTCTTCCACTCTTTTGAGTGGGGTTTCTGTTCTGGCTCCCGTTCTTTGTTGGTGTTGGGGTTATTTGTTTTTGGATAGAGTTTTAGGTTGAGCCCTATCCGCGCCTTGGAGTTGAATGGGTAGAGGTTAAAGGTTGAACATCTTGAGGCGGTTATAAGCTTTAGCGGCGGCGTTCTTGAGTCCTGCCACCTTTTTCTTACGCTGGATACTTGCGTGTAGCTTATCAAGTTCTGCAAGCGCGACGATTATCTCAGCGGAACGTTCTGCATACTCACCATCCATCTCGCCAGCAAATTCCTTGAGGCGCTTAGCGGCGGCTAGAGTGAACGTACTACTATCCTCTGACATAAGGTTAGCCGCCTGCTCTAGCTGAGGCTTGTTCATGTCCACGATGTTAATGAACTTGTCATGAGTCGGGTAGGGCATTGACGTAACACCTGCGGTAATCCCAACAGCTTCCAGATAGTCGCCTACTTCTCGCAGGGTGCGCATTTCGTACATCTGCATGTCTCCTTCTTGGTTTCGGGGCGTTTAGTTGTGGTTACTGATTGAATGACCTGAACGCTTTGAGATGGTCGCGTGCTTTAGCGGCAGAGTTTTTGAGGTCTTCCTTTTTCTCGCGCTGTTTACTTGCGTGCAGATTGTCAAGTTCTGCAAGCTTGTCGATTACGTCGATAGCACGTTCTGCGTACTCCCCCCCCCCTCTCACCCGCAAAATATTCAAGGCGCTTAGCGAGCGCTAGATTGAACGCGTTGTGGTCGTTGGATATAAGGTCAGCCGCTTGCTTTAGCTGAGGCTTGTTGATGTCCTCGATTTTGAGGAAATAGTCGCCGTGGAGCCTGTAGGGGATTTTTGTGATGCCCGCTTCGACCCCAACGGTTTTCATGTAGCCGCCTAGCTTTTTCAGAATTTCCTGTACTTCTTCAATGTACATTTGCATGTCTCCTTCTTGGTTTCGGGGTACCTCATCCTAAAGTAACGGGGTGTTTTAAGGAGGCTCCCTGGCGCTTATATAACTATTGTAGCACACTCACAACCCTTTATGTAAGTCAAAATCATGTGAGATGGGGTGGATAGGGATTGTGGATACATTTAGGGTTTTTCGTAAACTTCGGAGTGTGCAGGGAAACCGCTAATCCAACAAGTAGCGCATAGTTGATGAAACGCCTATAAGGGGTTGGTTATTTGTGTTTGGGTTCTGCGATGACGACGAAGTTCTGGGTGTAGCTCCATCTGTCGGTGGTGGCGTTGTAGGTTCCGTGGCAGGTTGCCATGAGGAGCAGGCGTTTGCCGGTCTTGTCTTCGAGGTTCCACCTGGAGGACAGTTCGGTTTGGGGGACGTCAGGGACGATTTGGGTTACTGTCCATTCGGTCAGTACTCCGTCGCGGTCGGTGGTGTACACGTCGTCTCCGAGTCTACAGGCGGTGATTGCGCTCATGGGTGCGGCGGCGCCGTTGTCCCAGTTTACGTGTCCGACCATGACGGTGGTGCCTTTGTTGGAGGTTAGGGGTGCGGAGCCGTCGAACACGCCGATTCGGTAGGTTACGGGGATTACTAGCTCCCAGAATTTAGTCTGGGCGTTGTAGGTGATGCCGGTGAATTGTGTTCTGGCGTTGAACCATACTCTCGGGATACGCAGAGACATCGGGGGGATTTCCCTCCAGTTCAACGACTTCGGTTCTTCGCCTAGACCGGGTGTTGTGTCGTCCGGCAGGTGCTCAATTCCGTCAGCTTCGTTGCTCATTGCCGCATCTGCCGGAACTGAACTGCTACCTACTGAGGGGTTGGCGGTGGGCGCCTCGGTCGCAATACTCGTTGTCTTTTGTCGAAGCTCAGCGACTGAGCTTTCAGACGGGTTGTTGAACGCTTCGGCTTGAGATTTTGCCTTAGACTTGTTCTGCTCGTCCAGGTACTGACCGATACCGGCACCGACTGCCGCACCGCCCGCCGCCAACGCACCCACACCTGCAATCGAGACAGCATCGCGTCGAGTAAACTTCTTGCTCATGGCACACCTTTCAATAAACCAAAAATAGGAACTCTATATATAATTATTACACGCCCGACCAAGAAATCAGCAGAAAGGTACCAGTCATGGCACATACCCCTGAGAACCCGAAAACCCTCTACGGCAAGCCTCTGCCCTATGGTGGACCGCAGTACGGGTACCCCCGAACCGCTGACGAAATCCTCAGCGAACTTACCGACGAAACCCCTATCGACTTTGATACTGAACAGCTCGAACAGGAAGCACAGGAACTCGACTTCCATAACGTCCTCACCCTAACAAACGAGCTGACAAACCTCGCGGTCAAATACGGTAAAGCCTCGGAAGAAAAAACCTGGGCAGAAGCTAAGCTCGCCGCCGCCAAGACCTCCTACGAGGAGGGTAAAAACCGAGTCCTCGCCGAACAGTACAGAGCCCAATATCAAGCATCCGAAACGAACGGGCAACCCGCTCGGCGAGCGCTGACTGAGAACGCACTCAAGACCCTGGTAGCTCTTAAATGTGAACCTCTGCAAGCCCAAGTCTCCCAAGCACAGCACGCCTACAACGCGGCGAGCGGTAAGGTGAGTGAGCTTAGTACCCGCATCAGCATTTATAAGTCTCTTCTCACCGCAGAGCTTGCGATTCTTAAAACCACTGAAGGTATTTATGGTCAGGGGCGTGCGGCGATGAATGCGCATTACCGAGCCAGTAAGAAGAAGTAAGGAGCAGTTCACTCACTATGACTAATGCCCATCGTATGAATGCTCTCCGTGGGGAGCCTAACCAGCCTGTCCCTCAGCAGGATAAATCTGCTAATACGGCTACCGTCAGAGTGACGCCTTGGAAAACTATTCGGCGAGCCACGTTCGCGTTGGTGGGTGTAGGGGTTTTTGTGGGTGGGGGTTTCGCCCTCGCGAATGACCCGGCTCTGGTGGATAAGGCTCTTACTTCTGTGGGGGTTTCTACGGAGACTCAGTATAGGGTGGTGGGGGATTCGATGGAGCCTGCTTTGCATGATGGGCAAGTTTTACGGTTCCCTAAAGAGGTGTCTGCTGTGTCGCGGGGTGAGGTTGCTGTGGTGGATATGCCTTTGAGCTGGCAGTATGCAGGGGGTACTAGTGGTACTGTTGTGAAGAGGGTGGCGGCGGTGGAGGGGGATTCGGTGAGTGTTGTTGCGGGTGCTCTGTATGTGAATGGGGTGCAGAAAACGGGGGTGAATCCTAGTTGTAAGACTTCTGCTGATTATTCGTACACTCTTCAGCGTGGTGAGGTTTTTGTTATGGGTGATAATCAGGGGCGTTCTTTTGATTCGTTGGCGATGCTTTGTCTTGTTGAGCGCCCGGAGGCGAAGAATTTCACTGTCCCTGTTTTGAACGTTAAAGCTCATTCCGCTAACCCGCTAGTGAAGGACCATGCTTAGATGTCACTATCTGATACGACGCTTATTGTTGAGCCGAATACTGCGTTCATGCATTATCTGGTTCAGGGTATTACTGACCAGTACGATATTGACCCGATTTATGTGAAGGATGTTTCTGAGGCGGCGGCTCCGAACCTGTTGCGGTTGCCGAGGGTTTACATCTTGCATACGAAGGGTAAGAAAGAGCTCGCTCTAGCCTACGAGACGCTGAATGCTCTTACTGGCAAGGATAATCTGTGGCTTAAGCTCATTATCACTACGGGGTTGCCGTCTAACCAGATCAGGGCGCTTGTCAAGAACTTCTCGTCTTTGGGTGTTGAAACGTTCACCCCGACAGCTTCCAAGAACCGCACGGTCAAGGAGCTTGAGAGCGCTGGGCTGTCCCGTACAGCTGTTACTTTGGCGGCAGGTTATGCGGGTGACGAATTTGAACGCATCATCCCCCTGCTCCGTTACACTCGAACCCTCGACAAACGTGAGGTGCAGAAGCTTACGGTTGAAGACATTGCACCCTACCTTGCAGGAGAAGTAGGCAAAAAAGCTCCCTGGGGGATTCTCGACCACATCATCGACCAGGATTACCTCAACATTAACGACACCATCAGAAGAGCGACAGGTGGCGAAAGCTTTACTGTTAGCATTTTGAAGGCGAAGATTGCTGAGCTCCGCAAGATTGCCGCTCTGCAAGCCGCTGACCGTTGGATTACCTTAGATAAAGTGGCTCTAGCGGTCGGTGGCAACAAGTGGTCTGCACGGAAAGCCTACCACCAGGCACGCACGGTCGGGCTGGGGAAGGCTCTCCTCATGGAAGAGACCTTAGCGGATTGGCTCAGTGACCCGTTCCGAGAGCGGAGCAATGAATCGTTACTGCGCCTTTGTCTGAAGCTCAGCGGTATGTAGCAATCACGCTATATTCTTTTCAAACCCCACCACTATTGAGGAGAGTTTATGGAAAGTGCTACTGCCGCAAAGCCGACCGCTGAGGTTCGCCCTATCCTTGCTGATGCAGAGGAGATGGATTTTGTTGAGGCTATTGACCGCATCATGGACGATAAGTACCTCAGTTACGCGAATGCGGAGGAAGCGGCTGGTAGCACTGAAGGAACAAGCCAGTTTGAGGCGCTGGCTCGCATCTTGGTAGGGGAGAACATTTTCCTTGCAGGTGGACCCGGAACAGGTAAATCTGCGGTAGTCCATTTGGCATGCCGCCTGCTGGAAGCACACCAAATTTCCTACGCAGTCTGTGCACCCACCGGGGCGGCGGCAAAAAATATCAATGGCGAGACCATCCACAAGGTATTCCGAATCGACTACCAGAAAAAGACAGACCGCAAGACTGGCAAACTCTCCTACAAGTTCAACAATAACCCTGAACTTCTCAACATCAAGACCCTCATCATTGACGAGGTCTCGATGGTCTATGGTCAGCTCTGGCAAGAGATGGAAGAACATCTCCGCAAGATTCGCAAGAACAACAAGCCGTGGGGTGGCGTACAGATTATTGCTGTAGGCGACTTCAACCAGCTCCCCCCTGTCGCAGACCGAGAGCTCAATGGGCAGGAGCACCACGATAAGTTTGCGTTCGATACCCCCGCCTGGGAGCAGTCAAACTTCCACTACTGCTTCTTGACCAAATCACACCGAGCGACCGACCCGAAGCTCAGCCAAGTTATTCAGCATATGTCTCAGAACGCTCTCACCGAGGAAGATATGCGTCTGCTCCAATCACGCTCCATCAGCATAGACGAAGCCAAAGAGCGGGATAGAGCCACTGAAGGTGAACCCACCATCCGCCTATACACCACCAACGTGAACGTCGATAAACACAATGCCTCCTGTATCGCCGAGCTTGAAGGTGAAGAAGTCATCTTTGAATCCGAGGCAGACCTGCTAGTAGACATCGAAGACTTGACGCCTGCACAACGAAGCCAATGGCGAGCAATGGAAAAACGTGCCACCTCACCTGTGAAACTAAAAATTGGGGCTAAAGTCGTGGCAGATATGCCTACACAAGGGTATCCCGTAGGTAGAGCAGGGTCTAAAAAAGGGGTTACCCTTCACCTCATGCGCAAGTCTGATTCCTCCAAGTACCTAGAATCTGAGCGAATCACGAACGGGTCTATGGGGTATGTGAAGGGCTATGCAGTACTTCAGTCCAGTGTCAATACTGGCACGAAAGCTACCATCTACACCAGCACCGAGAACATCCCCGGATACGCCGATGTCCTGCCCGTCGTTGAATTCGCTGAGGGAACATTCATCATTCCGAACATTTCCCAGGAGCTTACCCGCCCGGTAAAGAACAAAGACGACGAGTACGTGGGTATGTGTTATGCCCAGTCGCAAGTATTCCCGCTCAGAGCTGGCTATTCAATCACCGTACACAAATCTCAAGGGCAGACCTACGACGGTGCAGTCCTCGACCTCAGCAAGGCTTTTTCCACAGGCTTGGGGTATGTCGCACTTTCCCGTGTAAGGACTCTGGATACCGCATACATCCTTGGCTCTAGCGACCGTTCGTGGCGAGTGGATGAGCGTTCCGTGGTGATTATGAACGCCATTAAGTTCTGGGCGCGGGAGGATACGCGGGCGTTTAGAGAGAACCTTGATGCGTACGATGGTGCGTATCGGCATTATTTGACTCGGGGTGTTCGTAGTTTGAAGGAGCTTCCGGCTCCGGGTGTTCGTGTTGCTCCGGGTGATGTTCCTGTGGAGGGCGTACCTGATGTGGGCAATGTGGGGGATTCTGTGGCAGAGGTGGTCGAAGCTGTTGGGGGTGGGCGTGGGGTGGTTGGCGATGAGGTGTTCCGCCGGGCGGTTGGTGTGTGCGGGCGGTTGGCACCTCTAGCTGTTGGTGGTGGGGTTGAAGGTCGAGTTGGGCGGGTGGTTCATGGGGGTAACGTCGAGGACTTGGTTGTTCTTATGGCTGAGTTGTTGGAAGCGACTGCTGATTTGGCTGACCTCTAGACGGAGTTGCATTACTAACCTGTAGTGTGTTATGATTATTTCGTTGCAGGTTTGCTGGATTGCTCCTGCTATTCATTCACGTAATACAACCTACAGAATAGGAAATTTAATGACTCCGTTGGCTAATGGTACTTACCAGAATATTGACGCTATGGCTTCTAAGGACCCGGAACGCATTCTTGCGGCGGTGACTAATCTTGAAGACGACAATAAGAATTACGCCCGTAATACTTCTGTCGCTAACTTTGTGAAGTCTAGCGCTGTGTTTGTAGATAAGTACAAGGATATGGTTGGTTTGCTCTCTAGCGGTGAGCTTTCGGCTGAGCAGGCGGCTAAGGTTGCTGGTGCGATTAATGCTGTGAAGGCTCTGCTGGGTGAGTAGCTGGCATAATGGATAGGTGGGAATCAGGTTTTCCGATTCTCACCTATTTTTGTTTATTGCGAAAGGTTGTGTTGGTGATGGTCGAGGGCGCTTTTACGGTGGCGCATTTGTCTGATGTGTGGCTGGGGTATAGAGATAAGGTGTCATTGCGGAAGATGACGTCCGATTCTCTTGATGGGAAGGCAGTACCTGTTCGAGAGTTGGACGTGTATGTTGCGTGGGACTCGGCTATTTCTGGGGTGATTACTGACGGTGCAGATGCCGTGGTTATTGCCGGTGATTTGTTCTATGAGTCGCATCCTTCGTATCGTGCGTTAGCTCATGCTTTGGGTGGGTTGAAGCGACTTTCTGAGGCTGGTATCCCGGTTTACGTTATCGTGGGCAACCGGGACGCCGGTGGGACTTCCGATGATGTCCCCTATACGATGGTTCTCCACCAACCTGATGCTGGGATTTATGTGCATTCCGAGCCGTATCAGACGTATCAGCTTCTGCAAGAGCCTAATATTGTTCTGCACATGGTCTCTCACCATATGCATGATGAGAGCACTGAGGTGATGAAGCAGGTGGTGCCGGTGGACGGTGCTATCAATATTTTCACGACTCACGGAACCGTCATCGACCCTGACCGTAAAGAGCGCATCAAGCTCCCTGACACTATCCGAGAAAAGGTCATCTCTGACATTTTCCTCAACGCGGGATGGGACGTCATGATGCTTGGGCACCTTAGCGAGCGCGGGTATGTGGGTGCACCGGAGGATAAGGTCTTCTACAATGGTTCTCTTATTCGTAGGGGCTTTTCTGACTCTGAGGGTGAGCTGGGTAGGGGGTACGCTCTTTGGCATATTGACCTTTCTTCGGGTGAGGTTAGTCAGGAGTTGCGTAGTGTTGTTCAGCGTCCTCAGATTGATTTGGAGCCTATTTATGCGGAGGGTATGGATTCGTCTGATTTGACGGAGGCGATTGTTGGTAATTTGGTAGGTGTTGAGGGGGTGGGTGGGGAGCCTATTGTGAGACAGCTGGTTTTTGGTGTGGCTCCGAGTGTTTTGGCTGGTAGGGACCAGGTGGCTATTGGTCGTGCGGCGGGGTTTGCTTTGTCGTTTAGTTTGGTGCCGAGGGCTGTTGTGCGGGATGAGGTTCCGGTGGGAGCCTCGGGTGGGGATGCTGGTGGTGGTTTTGGTGGTGTGGGGTCGGTTGTTGAGTGGTATGACCGGTGGGTTGGTGCTGGGGGTTCTGAGACTCTTCGGGGGATTGGTGACCCTGTGTTGGTGGATGAGGTTCGGGTTGCGGCGGGTGAGTATATTCGTCGGGGTGAGGAGGTTGTTTTGGGGCGGAGTTTGGGTTCTTAGTTTTGGTGTGGTTCTGGTAGTGTGGGTGGGGTCGTATGATTAACCTTTAGCTCATTCTGTATAAATCTGTAGTTTCCTGTCGTTCTTTGTTGATAAATTCGGCTCCATGTGGCAGGCTGTAAGCATAGGAAAGGAGATGGTTATGAAGTTGCCTGAGTATGCTAAGCGGATTGGTGTTACGCGCTTTACGGCTCACCGTTGGTTCCGTGAAGGTAAGATACCGGGTGCTTATCAGTTACCTTCCGGGTTAATCTACGTGCCTGACTCCATTTTTGATACTGAAAAACCTGCGTCGAAAGGTTTGACGGTGGTGTATGCGCGTGTTTCTTCGTCGGAACAGCGAACAACTAATCTGGAGACTCAGGCTGAACGCCTAACCCAGTATGCCATTGCAAACGGCTGGGTTGTTGATAGGGTTATCAAAGAGGTCGGTTCTGGTTTGAATGATGAGCGTAAGAAACTAATGGATTTACTGCGTTCAGATGCCAAGATTGACAGAATCATTGTTGAACACAAGGATAGGCTAACTCGCTTCGGGTTCAACTATTTGCAAATTCTGGCTGACAAGTCAGGTTTTGAAATTGTGGTTGTTAATCCGACGATGACTGACCAGGATGACCTTATGCAGGATTTTGCTTCTATCATCACTTCTTTTTGTGCTCGTTTGCATAGCCGTAGGCTGGCTAAGCGGCAAGCAGAGAAAATCATTCGAACCCTGACCCAGGAGGGACCTCATGCAACTGGTGGAGCGGCATCTCATTAAGCCGAGCCATGAGCTTTATGAGACGTTGGATGGTTTAACGTTTAAAGCTAAGAACCTTTACAATCACGGGTTGTATCTTTATCGTCAATCCTATTTTGAGCATAAAAAGGACTCTGAGAAGCCGACTCTGTCTTGGGTTGAGATTGATAAGAGTCTTCGGCGGCAGGGGCACGAAGATGTTCGTGCTCTGCCTGCTAAGGTTGCGGGTGCTGTTCTGAAAAATTTGGGTGAGTCCATTGCGTCGTATTGGAAGTTGGTGCGCCTAAAAAATGAAGGAGGGCTGACCCGGAAACCAGGACTTCCCCGGTATCTTCACAAGACTGAGGGGCGTTACCCTGTGTCTTTTAATTACCAGACATTTGGGCGTAGGCGCGGCTCTAATAATGAGCTGTTCCTGTGCCCGAAAGGTATCAACCTGCCTATCCCGACCAAGGTTGATAACCCTAAGCAAGTTCGTATCGTACCTAAACACAATAATTTCATTATTGAAGTGGTTTACGATGCGGAGGAGAGCGCCCCGAAACGCACCTCTAAATACGCTGGCATTGATTTAGGAGTTGATAATTTTGCCACCGTCACATTCTCCACCAAAAACAAGCCGCTCATCGTTAAGGGTCTTGAATTAAAGTCCATCAACCAAGGCTACAACCGCCTTATCGCCAAAGCACAATCCCTGCTACCAGCGCCCCAGAAAACAAGCAAGTCCATCCACCGTCTCTGGTCACGCCGTTCGTGGATTCTTCAAACGAAAATCCACCAAATCACGGCTTTCCTAACCACCCTTTTTGACGAGATGCAGATTGAAACCGTTTTCATTGGGAAAAACACTAACTGGAAGCAGAATCTGCCGTTCGGCAAGGTTGTAAAACAGCGTTTCGCTTACCTGCCTTATGAAACTTTTATCGAGCAGTTGCGTTATAAATGCCAACTGCGTGGGATTACCGTCACCGTGCAGGAAGAGTCATACACGTCCAAGGCTAGTTTCTTAGACAACGACAACATCCCTGTTTATGGTGAAGTGGAAGACCCGAAGTTTTCTGGGCGCAGAATTAAGCGAGGGCTCTACCGCGCAGGTAACGGGCGGCTCATCAATGCAGACGTCAATGGGTCTTACAACATCCTCAAAAAGGGGCTGATGAACAATCACCAGCCCCTACCTGTGGACAACCCCAAGACCCAGCCCCTTGTGGTAAAAGGCATCGGGCAAGAACCTAACGACAAGCTGATTCAACGATACATGTAACCCTAAGCATCCAGCGAGGGGGTAGAGGCGCCGTAGGGTACCTATAACAGAGTCATCTGTTATGAATTAAACGCAACGATTGGATAGTTCTCGCAACAATCCGATGCACCGTTTAAACCTACCAACGAAAGGAAAAACCAATGACCAACACTGAACGCCGCGAACGCAAAGCACGCGTAGGCGCACTACTGTGCAAACTCGGACTCCACGCCTGGGAATCCTCAGCCTTCGCCTACGCCGCCACCTGCCAACGATGCTTCAAACTCCGACCCGGAGACAACAAACACTTCCGCCCCTAACCCCCAACACTCAAGGAGAAACACCATGACCGAAACCCCCAAACCCCCCGCACTCCCCAAACCTCTACACCCCGGCGAAAGCCGCCTCACCCGAGCACTCCGCCAATTCCACAAAACCTACGGACACCCAACCCCCACCGAACCCATCGACGTCACCACCACCGAAGCCAAAGAATTCCTCCGCTTCCGACACAGCCTCTCCGCAGAAGAATTCGGCGAATTCACCCGCGCCCTCTTCGGCAAAAAAGGCGAAGAAATCCTCACCAAAGCAATCCAAGAAATCTACAACCTCATCCCCACCGAAAAAATGGTCATCGACAAAGTCGAACTCCTCGACAGCCTCGCAGACCAAACCGTCATCAACGCAGGAACAGCCGTAGGCGCAGGCGTCTCCCTCGACAAAGCACTCATGGAAGTACACGCCTCCAACATGTCCAAACTCGGGCTCGACGGCAAACCCATCCTCCGCGAAGACGGCAAAATCCTCAAAGGCGAAAACTACTTCCCCCCCAACCTCAAACCCCTCTGGGAAGGCAAACAAACCCCCCACATGGAAGGCTGGGTAGAAACCAACAATGAAAAATAACCCCAACGCCGTCAAAACCCCACCCACCGAACGCCTCAAAAAATGGGCAACCACCACCACCAAAACCATCAGCGGCTCCCTCGGCAAACTCACCCTCCCCGCAATCTGCTTCACCATCTTCCTCTCCTTCGCCGCAGAAACCACCATCGGCATCCGCTGGTGGGTACCCTGGCTCTGGCTCACCATCGGCATCACCCTCGCCATAACCATGTCCCGAGCCGCCGTCCTCATCAAAATCCTCACATCCCTACTCATCACCGCCTTCATGGTCGTAGGAATGGCAAACATCGGTGCGCTCGCGTCTCCGTTCACGGATGGGTACATTACTGCCGGTCTTAGTCCTCTTGTGGCGCTTCTCGTCTATTGGGCGCTTTCCCAGTTTGGTACGTGGGGTGTTTCTCGGTGGACGCCTGTGCCTGTCCTGATGGGTCTTGCAGGTGTTACCGGTCAGATTGTTACCGCCTACATGTTGAACCCGATTCTAGGGTCTGTGACGGTCATCGTTGGTTTCGTAGGCGTTGCTTTCTTCTGGTACCGGTTCGGGGTACGGTTCTTCTACACGCCCAGCAATATGCCTGAGCTTCTGTCTTTTGGTGCGGTGGGGGAGCTGATTCCGAATTCTTCTGAGACGAGTGAGAAGACCTTCGCTGACCTCGGGGCGGAACGTTGGGCTGAGGTGGTAGACCGTGAAGCTGAGTCCCATGACGATGACTGGAAATTCATTCGGTATGCTAATTCGTCTAAGGGGAAGAAGAGCCCTTCGGGTCGCTGGTTCTCACGGAATAAGAACCAGTGGAAAAACCCTCCGCTGATGGTGGTGGGGGAAAGAGCATACATGTTCTTCCCTGTACGTCTGACTTCGGAGTTCACGCCGGAGCGTTCTGGGTGGTTGTGGGAGAAAGGGCTTGCCCGCCGCCCTCGGTCTGTGAACCTTATGTATCGTGGGAAGAAGCTTGAGCCTTGGCTGTTCGATAGGGTGATTTCGAGAACGCCGAATGGTGTTATCCCCATTCTGGTAGACGTGAACAACGCATGTTTCGGCGGGGAGAAGGCAGAGGCTAAGCGTATCGAAGTGGCGACCCCCGATTCGATGGTTCGTGAAGACGGGTCTCCTACTTCCTACCTGCATGTCGGTGTTATCGCCGGTAACGAACTGAAGTTCCCCGGCAAGCGTTTTCCCTTGGTGGCTAGGGCTGAGTCGATGTACAGCAAAGTACCGCCGCTGAATCGCCGCCGACAGCAGAAACTTCTCCCCGAGAGCCTTCGCACGAAGAAACCCAAGAGGAGCAAGTAACCCACTCACATGTGCTATGATTCCCGCGTAGGATTGAAGCCGGTGTGCATCTCTTCTATAGTGTGTTGAAGTGAATTTGAATTGAGAGGGGGCACTCCAAACCAGGAGTGCCCCTTCTTTCCGTATCTACTCTCTGGAGCCCGCCTCATGTCTGAACCGCGATTCGTAAACCTGCATACCCACAGCACTTACTCGACCCTCGACGGTTTTTCGACCATCACCGAGTATATTGCCCAGGCGAAGAATCATAGGCAACCTGCTTTGGGAATTACTGACCACGGCAACCTGCACGGCGTGTGGGAGCTCATTACTCAAGCACAGGCGAATGGTATCACCCCCGTGCCAGGTTGTGAGTTCTACGTCGCACCTATCAACCCTGACGGAGCTAAAACTCAGAAACCCATCTACTACGGTGATGGTGGTGAAGGTGACGTTTCAGGTCGCGGAGGGTACCTGCACCTCACAATGTGGGCGACCAACGACACCGGACTCAAGAACCTCTTCACCCTTGGCATGCTCGCCGCACAGCCCGAACACAAACGAGCTGGACACCCGCGCATCGACCTCACCATGATGCAGAACCACAATGAAGGAATCATCGTCTCAACAGGGTGCCCCTCGGGAGAAATCTCCACCCGCTTCCGACTCAACCAAGACGACCAAGCCTACGAATACGCACAAACCCTCATCGACATCTACGGTGCAGAAAACGTCTATGTCGAAATCATGAACCACAACATGCACACCGACCTAGAACGCAACCTGCTGGTCAAGCAACTCAAGCTCGCCCAAGACCTAAAGCTACCCCTGCTCGCCACCAACGACTGCCACTACGCACACCCAGAGAACGCACCCCACCACGAAGAAATGCTGGCAATCGGCACCGGAACCACCATGACAGAACCTCCCAGACACCACGGCGGAAAACGGTTCTGCTTCGACGGAGACCAGTACTACCTCAAAACCGCCCAAGAAATGCTCCAAATCTTCCCCGAAAAAACCTACCCCAACGCCGTCACAAACACCGTAAAACTAGCCAACAGAATCGAAAAATTCACCCTCTTCAACTACCGACCCGACCTACGACCCACACCGCCCATCCCCACAGGACACACCGAAGAAACCTACCTTCGACACCTCACCGAAACAGCCGCCCACACCCAATACGCCAACAACCCCCACCGCCTCCAACAAGCACTCGACAGAATCAACACAGAACTCGACGTGCTAGCCTCCGCAGACTACACTGGATACATGCTCATAGTCCACGAATACGTGAACTGGTTCCGCAACCAATACAGCGTCCGAGACACCCAAGGAGACATCATCATGAGCGCCGTCGGAGTAGCACGAGGCTCAGCAGGAGGCTCCCTCACCGCATACCTCCTCGGCATCACCGACATCGACCCCCTAGAACACGGACTATACTTCGAACGATTCATCTCCGCCGGACGAGTAGACCAAGCCAAACTCACCAGCGGAACCAACAGCATCACCCTACCCGTCTCCGAAAAACTAACCGTACTCACCCCCACCGGACAAAAAACACAAAAATACGTCCACCAAATCCAACCCGGAGACTGGGTACTCGCAGACCACAACACCCACCCACTCACCAACCCCAACTAACCCAGAAAGGAAACACCCAATGACCGAAATCAAAAACACCCCCTACATCGAATACCACCGCAAATACCAACCCGAAACCTGGAACGACTTCATCGGACAAGACAAAATCATCAACCAACTCAAAATCGACGTCATCGAAAACCGACACGTCCAAGGACGCATGTTCGAAGGCACCGCCGGAACCGGCAAAACCAGCATCGCACTCGTCCTCGCCAAAGCCCTCAACTGCACCGGACGCCCCAAAGACTCAGCCGACCCCTGCCAAAAATGCGACTGGTGCAAAACCGTCCAAACCGCAAAACTCGGAGCAATCCACTACTTCAACGCATCCAAAGCAGGCGGCATCGAAATCGCACGAGAAATCGTCACCCTTGGCACCGTCAAACAAGCACTCGGCGCACCCTTCATCATCGTCGATGAATGCCACGGACTCACCAGCGCCGCATGGGGCGTATTCTACGACTACCTAGAAAACAAAGAAAACACCCCCAAAGCACCCATCATCTTCTGCACCAACCACAACCCCCGCATCGACGACGCAATCAGAAGCCGCCTCCAATGGTACAAATTCAACAACATCCGCCAACAAACCCTCGAAGACTGGCTCCAGAACATCGCAGACAAAGAGGGAATCACCATCACCGCAAACGGCATCCGCTGGTGCGCACAGAACGCAGGCGGCTCCGCACGCATGGCGCTCGCACGCCTAGAAGAATATCTGCGCAACCCTGACCACTACGACGCAGACGAATCCACCACCACCGCACTCATGAGATACATGGTCTGGGGCAATCTAAAACGCATCGGTGAAGCAATCGACAAAGCCGCCGAAACCCCCGGAGCGCTACGAGCCGCAACCGAAGAAGCGGTAAGACAGCTAACCAGCTACATTCTGAAAAGAGGACACGGTAACGTCGAATCAGGGAAACTCCCTTTCCATGACCTCGCTGACCAAGACGCGGCGCTCGCAGATATGGGTAGAGTGTTCAACCCGCAGGTCACCTTTACAATCCAAGAAATCTTTGAGAACCGACTCAAGGGCATCTGGAACGTGAGTGACGAGGTCACCCTTTATGCGTCTGCTTGGACGCGCGCAACATGGTACGCCTCCCATTATTGGAAAGAACTCAAAGAGCAAGAAGGGCGTTAGTCTCGGCATGGCTGTCACGCAAATCATCAACGGTGAAACCTACATCCAAATCGAATCAAACACCATCGTGAGTCCCGGCTCACCCCCCGATATTGATACCGATTTCCACACCGAACACCGAGATGACGCTTTCAAGCACGTGGCAGAACTGTACGGCGAAGACCATGTCGCTCGCCTACCTACCAACCAAATCCTCAAGATTAGGGCGTCTATCAAGGATGCCGCACGCATTTATGACATTGCTCCGGCAAGTGAAGAGTATGATGCCACCAGCCGGTTCAGGGAGGTCACTAACGCCTCCGAGGGGGGTGAAGCCGATTAGTTGTGCCCAGGCTCTCGAAGGGGGCGGTGTCCATGCTTGCGGTCTACTCATCAGCAACCACCCCCTGCATCACCACATCCCCGTAGACACAGCCAAAGGCTCGCGTAGGACAAACCAGCTATATATTTTGTAAGCCTTGCACTACCTATCTGCCCTACCGTCAGCTACGCCTCTAAAGGAGGAATCCCAATGGCTATCAACTTGTCTAAGTCCCATGCATCCCAGAACGCACCGATTCCTCCGCTAGTGCCCAAAATCGAAGAGCCCACCGAGAACGACAGTGTTGTAGATGTTGATTCTTTCCCCACACTAGGGGAAGAACCTGCCGCACCCCAAGAGCCTGAAACAGAGACCAACGACAGCTCCGAAGAGGACGAATCAGACTTCGGTGACGACCTGCTCAACCGCATCCAAAAGCTCTCCGACGACGAAGACGAAGAAGAACCCAGCCCCGAACCCGAGAGTGGAAACACCAGCACAGACTTCGGTGACGACGAAGAAAACGTCAGCTTCACCACCGACGACGAAACAGACGATGGATACTGGGACTACTACCTCAGCGACGACGACCTACTCTACGGCACCGACTCTGAACCCCAATCCGCTCTCGACCGAGCCACAGCAGAAGTAGAAGAGCCCTTCCACACAGAAGACGAAGAAGCCGTCGTCGAAACTGATATAGACGCCCGCCCTGCCGCCCTCACTATCGACGACTTGCCCCGCGACGCAGACGGCGCCGCACTGCTCACCGACCCCACAACCGGCGAATACATCCCCGAAGCCGAACAAATCCTGCTCGCCCTCACCGAAGACGAAGCAGACAACAACCTCAACTACAACGACTACCAATACTGGGAAAAACTCAACGCCCAACACGACGATGAGGAATATGAAGACGAGGCTGACAACGAAGACACCCTAGACGACGAAACAGACGAAGATAACAACGCCCCTCAACAAATCAGCGCGCCCGAAAACCCCCAAACCGCACCCAACACCAACAAAAAAACACTCAAAGACCACACCAACACCCTCCTCGACAACACCGCCAAAATCCTCAACAAAGGACAAAAACTACCCCTCATCGGCAAACCCCTCACCAAAGTAATCCCCGGCACCACCACCGGCAGAGGCACAGCCACCATCGCACTACTCCTCCTCCTACTCCTCATCATCCACCTCGCCAACACCCAAATCACCGGCAACAAAACCTACACCCCCACCGGAACCACCACCATCAACCTCCCCGACAACGGCAAAGCCACCCTCACCGGCATCACCCGCACCAACGGCACCTACACAGCCACCATCACCAACCAAGGCGCCACCAACGCCTACAACATCCACGGAACCGTAGACGCAACCGCCGCAACCAACATCACCCAATGGTTCACCCCCACCAACCTCGGCACCTGCACCTACAACATCAAGCACATCCAGCCCGGACAAACCACCCAAACCCCCCTCACCTGCACCAACGACCCCACCGGAACCATCAACCCCAGCTTCACCAACGCAACCATCACCACGGACGAGGCATAACATGACCCACAAACCCATCACCTTCGCAGAAGCCTACAAGAACCACCTCAAAAAAACCCAGCAACAAAACACCAAAGACCTCACCCCTTCCAAAAACCCCGACCTCTATGCGCCCCTCCTCATGCCACCCGAAGGCTACTTCGACCACATCGGCGCCAAACGAGCCAAACGCGCACAAGAACGCATCCCCCTCATCATCGAACACATCACCAAAGAACCAACCCCCGACACTGACACCAGTAAACCCGGAGCGCGCTCCGCAAACCGCACATTCGGCACTCCCGCCGCCAGCCTCCACAACGCACTCGAATTCCCCCCACCCCGCTGGGACAAACAGAAAAAACTTGGCAAGGTCAAAGCAGGAATCAAAGGCGAAGAACTGACCGCTCAAGCGCTCGCAAAGTGGGCAGATGATAAGCCCGATGTCGTTATCTGCCACTCGGTATCAATTCCTCGCAAGGAGGGTGACGATGTTGAGACTGAGATGGAAGTTGTTGCTCTGGACGGCGAGGATGACGACGATTTGAATGAAGAGCGTGAGAGCCTGACCTCGGAGGATAAAGAGCTTGGTCTCGTGGATTCACCTGATACCGACCATGTCCTTGTGATTGGGTCGAATGTCTGGATTATTGATTCGAAGATGTGGTCCGCAGGGGTTGATTTGAATGACCCCAAGGCGACCTACCAGTTCCGGTACCCTCCGAAGGGTAAGAAGCCGAACTACGCTGTCGTGGCTGGTGGCGGTTACCCTCGGTACCTGCGGATGAAGCAAGCTATCCATCTTTGGAAGAAATACCTCGGTGGAGAAAAGCGAGCCCATGTTGAAGGCATTGTGAATATTCACGCTAAAGAGGTTAAGAATCCTGAGCGGGAGAAGAACCCTGATGCTCCTGAGATGATTCCTGGGACACTGACTTTTTTGCGTTTGAAGCAGTGGTGGACTGCGCCGTTTAAACCTACTGATAATGACCGGTTTATTGAACTGCTCGATAAATGGTACAAAGCCATTCGTGACGACCAGAAGGGCTACATCGACGTGGGTTTGGTGACGCTGGTTGCGCGTACTCCGGTGAAGAGGGTTACTCGTGCTGAGAAGTTCTTTGGGGATAATCTGCAAGGCTTTATGTAGCGGGTCTGAATCTGCTATGGAAATTGTGTAATACCAATCAGTAACTACCTGGTTCTTGAAAGGAGCCACCGCTATGGCTTTTGAACTTATCCGTAATGAGGAGACCTACCCGGCAACCCAGAAGTGGTTTGCGGAGAACATGCGCATGTTGGGTAATGGTACTCCCGAAGGTTTTATTGAGATTTCTGACCTGCTTCAGCTTCGCGGCAACTCGAAGGTGAAGGACGAGAACGATAACTTGGGTAAGGCAGTGCAGAAGGTCGTTGCCGCATACAAGAACGTCGAGTTTAACTATAAGTCTGGTCGGTTCGTGGTGAAGTCTGCGGACATGCTTCATACTGAAGCTCTCCAGGAGCTGTCGAAGGCTTTGCTGAAGCAGGCTGATGATATTGCACTTATTTTGGAGTTCCAGAATTTTGTGCGTGAGTCTGTGGTGAAGAGCCTGGGTACGGGGTGGCTGATTACTGAGGTGGACGAGAAGAAGGCAAAGAGTTTCGGGTCTGCTTCTAAGGCTAAGCATCAGTTCTATGTTTCGGGTGTGACGGGTGAGGGTCAGAGCCCGTATGAGGTAGCTCCGGTTTCTTTGGATAGGGGCTTGAGCCGTCCGGTGAACATCTACATTGAGGCGCTGGATGCGGTGGCTCCGGGTCTGCTGGTTCCGGGTGTCGATTCGGGCTTTGCTGATAAGGGTATCGCGGTGAAGGGTCGCCGTGTCGATATTGGCAAGGTTCGTGCTTTCAAGTTCCAGAATCTTGAGGCGAAGGTGACCGTGGCTAAGGAACTTTTGAAGACTAAGTAAATATAGTCCCCTTTTTCCGATATGTGGGGTGAGTAGCTGGTGGGTTTCCTGCTGGTTGCTCACCCCACATTTTTACGCCATAAAGCACCGTCGGTGCGTATATGAAATTTGAAAGATTTTCTGCATGAGAATTTCTAAAATTAAACGAATCAAGCCGGTTCCTTCACGGTGTTTTGTAGTGGGTTCACCCAAGAACTTGTACCGCTCGGGTGGCAAGGACGGTAAATCTATCGTCAC
>ERZ1674044.38-NODE-38-length-22176-cov-22.566701_pt1 | contig 22176 bp, 15 predicted proteins | sample MGYA00581132_ERZ1674044 | MGnify/ENA primary metagenome ERZ1674044 (study PRJEB41354, sample SAMEA4873341) | human saliva metagenome | biome: human-associated habitat [ENVO:00009003]; feature: mouth environment [ENVO:08000002]; material: saliva material...
GCGCAGGATGCTTCGCTTCCGGGTCAGGCTGCTCAGCCGGGTAATGCAGCTCAGGTTGCCCAGCCGAGCCAGCCCATGCAGTCGAGCCAGCAGGGTAATGTTGCTCAGCCTGCCGCACCGGTAGCACCGCAGCAGCCTGTTCAGCCTCAGCAGACACCCCAGCCCGCTCAGGTAAACGCTAATGCACAGCCGAATACTGAGGCAGCCCCCGCGCAGCCTGGTCAGCCTGCCGCCGCACCCCAGCCGGGTGCCGCTCAGCCCGGTGTTGCGCCTCAGCCTGGGGCCGCGCAGCCCGGTCAGCCCGGCCAGACAACCTATGCGCCGAGCGCACCGCATCCGGCGGTGAAGGCGCTGGGGGCTACCTGGAACGCGTTCCTGGACGTTTTCTCCAGCAACCCGGCGACCGCGCACGCCCGCATCTCTTCTGCCGGTGCGTGGGGTTGGATTGTTCCCACGACTCTGCAGGCTCTGGTGGGTGCCTTCTTTTTCAGCCAGCTGGTAATTCTGGCGGCGGTTGTCATGATGTCCATGTTGGGCTACATGTTTGGTGGCCGAAGTGGTGCCGCCTACGGTGGCGCCTACGCCGCGCAGGCTGTGCCGACCGGACGCATGATTCTAGCGTACGTGCTGATGGCTTTGGCTATCTTTGGTGTGCAGGTTCTGCGCGGTGTGCAGCTGCAGCTAACCGCGCGCATTGGCAAGGCGCCGGCGTCCTTCACCGCTAGCATGCACGCGGTGTCGGTGTCTTCGCTGGCGCTGATTCCTTCGTTCCTGGTGCTGAACCTGCTCATCTTCTTCTTGACCCTCACCCGTAGCGGTGGCGGGGCGTTCTTCCTGACCATGCTCATGGTTCTGGTGCTTGCTTTCGCCGTGTTCTCGGGGGAGGCTCTGACCTACCTTGGTCTGAATCGTCTGGGTCGCTTCGCGAAGTCCCCGATTATCATGCATGCGGCGCTGAGCACCGCGTGGGTTCTGGCATCCATGATTGTTTACTACGTGGCTATTCGCCTGATGGGAGCCTAGTATGCACGCAATGACTCACGCCCCGAGTGCACCGGCTCGTCAGCGCTGGATGTTCCTGGCGGTTCTGCTGACCATTGCCGCCCTGATTCTGAGCGCCTGCGGTGCGAAGATTGAGACTCAGCTGGGCCTTGAGAGTGCCGAGAAGGGCACCCGTACCATGCAGGTTTCCTTTAACCTCAAGGACAACAAGGACAAGATTAAGGGCGGTTCGGAGGCTCTGGATGCGTCCGTGCGTAAGCACCTGCCCGAGGGCCTGGAATACGGTGGTATTCAGTCTGAGGGTGACAAGGCACGTGCGACCTTCACCATTCCCTTCTCCTCTGTGGATGAGTACCGTAACAAGGTTGCTTCTATCCTGAAGGCTGCTGGTTCCAAGACCGAGCCTACCGTCACTATTCTCAATACCGAGCAGGGCCTGGTGCAGGGTATCCAGGTGAAGGAAAACTTCAGCTCGGGCGACCTGCTGGGCTGGCTTCCTGAAGCTCTGGTAGTGGACGGTGTGGTGTCTGCATCCAACAAGAACAGCGTTCTCAGCAGTAGTGATGAAACCACTGTGAAGTTTGGCGAGAAGGAAGTGAAGAATTCCGGCGGTTCCACTATCTCTGCGAAGGACGTGCAGGACCGTGGATTCAAGGCGATGGTTCTTGAGCTTCAGGAAAAGGACGGTGGCTACTCTGCTACTGCCTCCTTCGTAGCGAAGGACATCATGAACTCGGAGACCGCTGCTGCGATCGACGCCTACCTGAACCAGGTCAAGCCTGAAGGCTCCGAGCTGAAGAAGGGTCTGGAGTCTTCCCAGGCAACCTACATGGCTCCATCTGCTTCTACCAGTGCGGCGAAGGAAGAAGTGGGTCGTACCCTGACCTTCAGCGCATCCTCCCTGGACGACCTGAACACTAAGCTGAAGAAGCTGCTGGGTGCAGGTACCACCGATTTGAGCTACACCCGAGAGGTCAAGGAAGAGTCGAAGACCTTCTATGTGCGTAAGACCATGAAGGGCGTGCTGGACTGCTCGCTGCTGTGTTCTCCGGAAGGCAACGGCCTGGAAGTCATCCTGAAGGACAGCTCCGGCCACAGCTATCAGGTTGATAACACCGGCAACTCTGGCTCTTCCTCTTCGAAGAGCGTCCTTCACCTGAGCCGTTACCTTTCGCAGCAGGTGGCTATGAAGGGCATGAAGGTGGCTACTTCCCTGGGCCTGGACGGTTCCATGGAGGCACGTTTCCTCTACTCCTTCCCGAGCTCTGACGTAGCTGGTGCAGAAGAGGCTCTGAAGAATGCTTTTGCTGGTGGTAGCAATGACGAGACTGAGGTCCGCCAGGACGGCGACGCCACCATCGTGAGCGTGAAGGTTCGCGGTAAAGACGAAGCTGAGTTCAACCAGCGACTGAATGAATACCTGCCCGAATCGAAGGTGACCGTCACCCGCTCCGGTGGCTACCACCCCTTCGGCAGTGACTACACTCTGAAGCCGGATATTAAGCTTGTTCAGAAGCTGGGTAACTACTACCGTGTTCCTTACGAACTCACTTTCAAGGCACCGACCTTCTCCTCGCTGGACCAGCAGAAGGTGAACACCCTCAACTATGATTTGGCGCGTGCCGGTGTGCAGTTCACCGTCAATGGTGGCGAGCTGAGCGTCAAGAGTGAGAACGGTGTGTTTAGCGGTAACGCGTTGACTATTCCGGTGTCCGGTCTGAGCATGACTGACGTAATCGTGGATGCGGTTATTGTGGGTCTGCTACTGCTCATCCTGATTCTGCTCTTCCTGTTCCGCAAGAAGATTGCGGCGGCTCGTGCGAAGGGCCGTGAGCGTCGTGCCGCTTCGGCTGCGGCACTGGGCGCGGCGGCGGGTGTTGCGACCGGTTACGGCGCAACCCAGGCTGACGCGCAGAACGGCTACCAGGCACAGGGCGGCTACGCTGCTCAGAATGGCTATGCCGCTCAGCCCGGTTACCAGGCACAGGGGGGCTACCCGGCGCAGAACACCGCCTACGCCGCGGGTGATGATTCGCCGACTCAGGTGTTCACCCCGCAGCACGGCTTGAACTACGGCGAGAACGAACCGACCAAAGCAATGCCCGCGTACATCCCTCCGACTGAGCAGCCGGTTCAGCCCACTCAGCCGGTTCAGCCCGGTCAGACTGCTCAGCAGCCTGTACAGCCGAACCAGCCCGTACAGCCGAACCAGTTCGGTGCTGATGACGGTGACGTCCTCCAGTAAGTAGTTGCCTCTAGCGCCTACGCTAGTGAGCACAACTTAGGCTGGCTCCTGTGGCCCGTTGCCTCCTTCTTGGGAGGTGACGGGCCACAGCTGTATCTGGTTCGGCTCATGCTCGGCGCAAGTACCCGTGCCTAATATCCAGTACCCGCGCCTAATATCCGCCCGGCACGGGAAGCAAAATGCTCGGTTCCTTCGACCCCAGCAGGCTCATGGGGTTGATGTACTCGGCGGTCTTGCCGCTGCCGTCCCCGCGGGCGCCTCCCTGGCGCACACCCCAGTACAGGCACGGAGTGGAGCACCGCCGGTAGGGGTGCTCACTGTCGCCGCCGGAGGTTGTAGCGACGGTGCCGATGACCTCACCGGCTGCAACGGTGGTGCCGGCCGGGAACGCCTCGTCCATGGGTTCGAAGGTGCTGCGCCGCCCATCCGGATGCGCAATGACCAGCACTTTGCGGTTGACGACCGTGCCGCTGAACACCACTTTGCCGGGTGCCGGTGCGTAGACGCGCCGGTCGTGTTCGGGCACGGCGAGGTCTACGCCGCGATGCCCGGCACTCCAGCGTTGGGCGGGCTTCTCAAAGGGATGGATTACCCGCGGTCTGGAGGTGGCGGTGGGGGAGCGGTAGCGTAGTCGGCTCGCGGTGAGCTCAACGGTAGTGGGAGCCTCCGCACTGTCGGGAACATGCGCACTTGAGGCGGCACCGTCTGCAAAACCAGCCCCGCCCGTCAAACCATCTCCACCCGCGCACACGAGCGCACCCAGCAGGCAGCACGCCACCAGCACCGCGTGCCGCAACGCGGACTCTAAACTTTTCATGTTCTTCTTCATCTTCTGAGCACATCACGAATCGCCCCGCCCCGCAGGGCCTCGCGAAAAATTGTGGATAACTCCGCCCTTTGCGCCTTAAAATCCGTTATCCACAGTGCCCCCGCACACACCCGAACCGCCCGCACAGGTTTTAACCCCGACCCGGCGGATTAATCGCGGAATATACGGTACAATGTCGTATTGCAGTGTGCCTGCGCGGGTATTCTCCCTCTTCGAGGGGGCCGCACAGTACCACTGACGACGCGCGGCGTGAGCGGCATCCCCAGATAGGGAGCCGATAAGGGACCTTCGGTCCACCCACACGGGGTGGTTAGGGCCTGAGCTGAACGGGCAACCGTGAACGCTAACCGCCGCCAGGAAAAACTGATAACTACTATGCGCGCGTTGGGCTAGCCCGAATGGGAGGTCCGCGCGGCACCACAAAGGAGACGACATGCCCGTCGTAACTATGCGTGAAATGCTGGATTCCGGCGTTCACTTCGGTCACCAGACCCGCCGTTGGAACCCCAAGATGAAGCGCTTCATCCTGACCGAGCGCAACGGCATCTACATCATCGACCTGCAGCAGTCCCTCGCCTTCATCGACAAGGCATACGAGGCTGTTAAGTCGACCGTCGCACACGGTGGCAACATCCTGTTCGTGGGTACCAAGAAGCAGGCTCAGGAAGTTATCGCTGAGCAGGCAACCCGCGTGAACATGCCCTACGTGAACCACCGCTGGCTCGGTGGTATGCTGACCAACTTCAGCACCATCTCCAAGAGCATTGAGCGCATGAAGGAACTCGAGCAGATTGACTTCGACGATGTAGCAGGTTCTCGCTACACCAAGAAGGAACTGCTCCTCATGCGTCGCGAGTTCGAGAAGCTCGAGAAGACCCTCGGCGGTATCCGTAACCTGTCCAAGGTTCCCTCCCTCCTGTGGGTTGTTGACACCAAGAAGGAGCACCTGGCAGTTAACGAGGCTCAGAAGCTGGGCATCCCCGTTGTTGCTATCCTCGACACCAACTGCGACCCCGACGAGGTTGCTTTCCCGATCCCCGGTAACGACGACGCTATCCGCTCCGTCAACCTGCTCACCCGCGTGATTGCTGACGCAGTGGCAGCCGGCCTGATCGAGCGCAACGCTAAGAAGAACGGCAAGGCTGAAGCAGCTGAGGAGCCCATGGCAGCTTGGGAGCGCGAGCTCCTGGAGCAGCACGAGGCTGCACAGGCTGAAGAGGCAGCTAAGTAAGCTTTCTTAGCCCACTAAGCTTTATGCTTTGTGGCCCCCGCCTGTGGGGACCACGTTCGGACGGCGCCCGCCCTGACCTGGGCGCGGCGCCGTCCGCCATTTGTACCACCGGGATGTCATCCCGATTTATTACAGCAACACAAGGAGTTCACAATGGCGAACTACACCGCAGCAGACATCAAGGCACTGCGCGAGAAGACCGGCGCAGGTATGCTCGACGTCAAGAAGGCTCTGGACGAGGCTAACGGCGACCAGCAGAAGGCTGCCGAGATCATCCGCGTTAAGGGTCTGAAGGGCATCACCAAGCGCGAGGGTCGCGCAACCGCTGAGGGCCTGGTAGCTGCACGCGTTGAGAACGGCGTTGGCTACATGATCGAGGTCAACTCTGAGACCGACTTCGTGGCAAAGTCCGACCCCTTCATCGCTTTCGGCCAGAACGTGCTCGAGGCTGCTATTGCTGCTGACGCTTCCACCCTGGAAGAGCTGCAGGCTGCATCCTACGAGGGCAAGACCGTTGAGGAGCTGACCACCGACGCTGGTGCACTGCTCGGCGAGAAGATTGTTGTCCGCCGCGTTGCACGCGTTGAGGGTGAGAACGTTGCAGTTTACCTGCACAAGACCTCCAAGGATCTGCCCGCACAGGTTGGCGTTCTGCTGGCTGTCTCCGGTGAGAACACCGACGAGATTGCACACGACGTTGCAGTGCACATTGCTGCAATGAGCCCCAAGTACCTGGATTCCGAGTCCATCCCCGCAGACCAGATCGAGACCGAGAAGCGCGTTGCTCGCGAGACCGCAATCGCTGAGGGCAAGCCCGAGAAGATTCTGGACAAGATCGTTGAGGGTCGCCTGAAGGGCTTCTTCAAGGAGAACACCCTGCTGGATCAGGACTTCGCAAAGGACTCCAAGAAGTCTGTTGCACAGGTTCTGTCCGAGGCTGGCGCAACCGCAACCGCATTCGCACGTTTCCGCGTGGGTGCATAAGGACTCGCTGCAGTTCTACCCTCCCGTATTACGGGTTCCCGGTAAGGGAAATCGTATGAGGTTGGGATTATAGCCTGAAGCCGGGTAGTCACCACTGGTGGCTACCCGGCTTTGCTGTATCCTTGATAAGGACTAGGCGGCAGGAGCCCGCCCAAATCACCCATAACAATCCCTAGGTAAGCCACTGGAGGAACCATGACTGAAGCGAATCCCCGCCCGATGCACCGTGACGAGACCGGCCGCCGCCGCGTCCTGCTCAAGCTTTCCGGTGAGGTTTTTGGTGGCGGTGAAGTTGGCATTTCGACCGAGGTCGTGCGCAGCATCGCTAAGCAGATTGCCGCAACCGTTGGCGAAGTTGAGACCTCCATCGTGATTGGTGGCGGCAACTTCTTCCGTGGCGCTGAGCTTTCTCAGGCGGGTATGGACCGCTCTCGTGCAGACTACATGGGTATGCTCGGTACCGTCATGAACTCCCTGGCTCTGCAGGACTTCCTGGAGCAGGAGGGCATTGACACCCGCGTTCAGTCGGCTATCACCATGCCGCAGGTTGCTGAGACTTACATTCCTCGCCGCGCGATTCGCCACATGCAGAAGGACCGCGTCGTGATTTTCGGTGCTGGTGCGGGTCTGCCCTACTTCTCCACCGACACTGTGGCTGCTCAGCGCGCCCTGGAAATCCACGCAGATGAGGTTCTGGTGGCTAAGAACGGCGTGGACGGCATCTACACTGCTGACCCGAACAAGGACCCCAACGCTGAGCGCCTGTACAACCTCACCTACGATGAGGCAATGCAGCGCAACATCCGCGTGCTGGATCAGACCGCGTTCTCCCTGTGCCGTGACAACAACGTGACCATGCGCGTGTTCGGCATGCAGGGTGAGGGTAACGTGACCCGCGCGATTCTGGGCGAGAAGATGGGTACCCTCGTTACTCGCTAACGCCTAATTTTCTAGGCCGGGGCATGTTTGATGCCCCTCTGATTGTGACCGTGCTCGATAGCGCGGACTTATTCTGGACGGTACCGCGCGGGTAAGCGCTAAAACTCGCTTATGCCCGCCGGTACCGTCTAGACTTATATCAAATACGACGTTCTGCCTCTTTCCCATCGACTTCGCGGTATCCGTAAGGTTTTCGCCTCGGATGCGCCGCGAACCGGTAGGGAAATCATGAAGGCTGAACGCGCACCCACCGACAATTCTGGTACCCCAGAATACCGACAAAGGAGATCCTTTCGTGATCGAAGAAATCCTTGCCGAAGCCGGCGAGAAGATGGAAAAGACCATCGAAGCAACCAAAACTGAGTTCGCTAAGGTCCGCACCGGTCGTGTGAACCCCGCAATCTTCAGCGGCCTGACCGCCGACTACTACGGTGCACCGACCCCGCTGCAGCAGCTGGTGTCCTTCAACGTTGAGGACGCACGTACCGTCAAGATCGTTCCCTTCGACGTGACCGCACTGGCAGCTATCGAGAAGGCTCTGCGTGACTCCGACCTGGGTGTTAACCCCAGCAACGACGGTGCAGCTATCCGCGTTGTCATGCCCGAAATGACCGCTGAGCGCCGTAAGGAATACACCAAGCTCGTCAACCACAAGGCTGAAGAGGCTCGTATCTCCATCCGTAACGTTCGCCGCCACGCTAAGACCGCTATTGACAAGCTGGTCAAGGACAGCGAAATCGGTGAAGACGAAGGCGCACGTGCTGAGAAGGAACTGGACGCACAGACCAAGAAGCACATCGACCAGGTCGACGCACTGTACAAGCACAAGGAAGCTGAACTGCTCGAGGTCTAAACCCTAATGAGTACACGCAAAGAAGCGAAAGAAGAGAGAGGCGCGCCGCCTGCTCCACAGCCGAGCCCGCAGACCGCTGCAACGCCGGTGAAGTCGCGCAGCGCCAAAGCTGGCCGTAACCTGCCCGCCGCCATTAGTGTGGGCGTCGGTTTCGGCGTGCTATTGGTGCTGGGCCTGATTTACCAGCCGATTTTTGTGGCGCTTGCAGCTGCCGCGGCTGGCCTGGGCGCCTGGGAAATTGGGCACGTGCTCAATACCCGCCGCGGCTACGGCATCCCGGAATACCTGCTGGGTGCCCTGTCTGGCGCAATTGTGGTGGTGTCTTTCCTGTTCGGTTTTACCGGGCTGGGCATCGCCCTGGCGGTGAGCCTGCTGGCGCTGCTGCTCTCTTCTGCTCTCGTGCGTGCTGACCGTCAGGTCTCACTGGGTAAGTCTTTGAGCGGTAGCGCCCTGGCTCTGCTGTGGGTGCCGCTGATGCTGGGCATTGCCATGGTCTACTTCCAGACGGACCACGGCGAGCGCGGCATCCTCATGATTCTGCTGATGGCCATCTGCAATGACACGTTCGGCTTTATTGCCGGTGTGAATTGGGGTAAGCACCCGATGGCGCCGAAGATCTCCCCGAAGAAAAGCTGGGAGGGCCTGGCTGGTTCCTTCGTCGGCTCGGCAGTTGTTGGCGCTATCGCCTTGGCGGTCATGGGTTCGCCCTGGTATTGGGCTATTCCGCTGGCGGCGGTCATGGTGGTCGCTTCGACTGCCGGTGACCTGGTGGAGTCCGTGTTCAAGCGCCGTATGGGTGTGAAGGACATGTCGAATATCCTGCCCGGTCACGGTGGCATGATGGATCGCCTGGACTCGATTCTTTTCGCTGCGGCGGCTGGTTGCCTGATTTTCCGGTTTATTATGCCGCTCTAAAGCCTGAAGCTTTTATCGCTTATGGAGGCGGGGCGTTTCTTCCCACAGATGGGGGAGGGGCGCTCCGCCTTTGCTGTGCCCGCCTCATCTGCTTGGGGCGCTACAGCCGCTGAGTAGGGGCGTAAGAGGCCAGGAAGACGGGGACTATATCTAAGACACCGCTCGCCCACCTTGCACCAGGTAGCCTGCGCATTGGTATTCTTAAAGTTCAATCGTCGAGAGGAGCCACCTTGGCAAGCACCACCCACGGAGGCGGATTTGCCCGTGCAGCAGAAACCGAACCCGGCTACAAGCGTAGTGAAGTAGACCGCCTGTTCACCCGCCTCGCCGAGGACTACGAGAAGCTCAGCGGAGCCTCCGAACTGCCCGAAGACCTCTACACCTCCCGACGAATCCGCCAGGTCGTCTTCCGTGAAGAACCCGGCGGCTACCAGCTGGACGTGGTCGACCGCGCCCTCGAAAAGATTGAGGAACGCTTCGCCAAGCTCGAACGCAGCCGCTACATTGAGGCGTACGGCCTGGACAATTGGGAACGCTCCCTCGTAGAGACCGGCGAGCTGCTCGCGGGCCGCCTGGAACGCCCCGCCGGTGAGCGTTTCCGCCGCCCCAGCAAGCGCCGCCACATGGGCTACTTCGTCGGCGACGTGGACGCCATCTGCGACCGCGTGTACGCCCAGCTCAACAGCGAAGAGCCGCTGGACCCCTCCGTGGTGCGACACGCAAAGTTCCGCCCCGCCTCGGGCACCGTCAGCTACGAGGAATCCCAGGTGGACGCCTTCCTGGACCGCTGCATCGAGCTGCTGCAGGATCTGCTCTAAAACGTATGTGTAGAATCCCCCGCCCCGTATGACAGGGTGGGGGATTCTTCTGCGCTGAGTTCTTCTGTGTTGGGGTCGTCTACGCTGGGCCTTCTACGATGAGAGGCGGCGCCAGTACCCGAACGTACCCGCGAGCTCATGAGACACTAGAACCATGAAGTTTGGATCCTCAGCACGCGTCGGCGGCAACCGCGACCGCCTCACCGACGCCCTCACAGAACTCACCCGCGCACCGCAGCGCGTCACCCTCCTCGGCTCAACCGGCTCCATCGGCACCCAAGCCATGGAAGTCATCGACCACCTCGCCGCACTCAAAGGCACCAGCGCCTCCGCCGCCGACGCACCGCTGAAGGTCGTCGCCCTCTCCGCAGGCTCCCGATCCCTCGAACTACTCGCACGCCAGGCAGTGCACGTGCGCGCCGAACTGGTCGCCACCAGCGGCACTGCAGAAGACGCACAGCGCCTCCGCGAACTCATCGAAGCGGCAGCCTCCGAAGCAGGCGCCACCGGCTACACCCCGCAAATCGCCCACGGCGCCGAAGCCTCCGTACAGGCGGCAGCACACCCGGCAGACACCGTCCTCAACGGCATCACCGGCTCCATCGGCCTGGAACCGACCCTCACCGCCCTCAACAGCGGCTACCGCGTGGCACTCGCCAACAAGGAATCCCTCATCGCAGGCGGCCCGCTCGTACGCGCCGCCGTGGACGCATCGCCCCTGGACACCCCCATGGTGCCCGTCGACTCGGAGCACTCCGCCCTTGCGCAGGCGCTCGCCTCCGGAACCGACGCTGAAATTGACCGCCTCATCCTCACCGCATCGGGCGGCCCGTTCCGCGGCTACAAGCGCGAACAGCTGCACGACGTGACCCCCGCGCAGGCGCTCGCACACCCCACCTGGGACATGGGCCTGGTTGTCACCACCAACTCGGCCACCATGGTCAACAAGGCACTCGAAGTGCTTGAGGCACACCACCTGTTCGGCGTGGACCTGGACCGTATTGACGTGGCGGTTCACCCGCAGTCCATCGTGCACTCTATGGTGCAGTTCGTGGACGGCTCCACCATCGCGCAGGCGTCGCCGCCGAGCATGGTTCTGCCCATCGCACTGGGTCTGACTTGGCCGCACCGCATCCCCGGCGCGGTACCCGCGTGCGACTGGTCGAAGGCGGCATCCTGGACTTTTGAGCCGCTGGACGAGGAAGCATTCCCCGCCGTGCGCATGATTAAGGACGCCGGCAAGGTCGGCGGCACCCACCCGGCAGTGTTCAACGCCGCCAATGAGGAAGCCGTGGCGGCATTCCACGCGGGCGCGATTCGCTTTACCGACATTGTCGATTCGGTGGCGCGCGTGCTGGAGGAGCACACCGGTAGCGCCGAAGCGGTCTCTGACGCTGATTTGACGCTGGGGGCGGTGCTGAACGCAGAGCGTTGGGCTCGCGTGCGCGCGAATGAGCTGCTGGGCATGACCGGCAACTAGGAGACGGCTTTCTTCCTGCTTTTGCGAGAAGTACAGCTGTTGCAGGAGGGACGGTGTTCGTCCTCGTTCCTACAGGGGCACCCGCCCTCGCTTCGCTTCGGGCACCCTGATGTCACTACGGACGACACCGCCCCTCCGCGCCCCCTTGCCTCCCCTCCCGGCGCATAGTAGGCTAGTGTTCAAAATATGTTCTCTCTAGGGCAAACAACGAAGAGCCCCCTGAACGAGCGGACAAAGATGCAGCTATATTTCACGAGGAAGTGCCCACCTATGCGTCGACAGAATACCCTACGAACCCTCGCCGGGGCTCTACTCCCGCTGACCCTGCTGCTTAGCTCCTGCGCATCCGGGCAGCCCAGTGCTGACTCCTCGGCGTCCGCTAACGCTGAGAAGGCGTATAGCGCCTCCACGAATCCCGATAACCAAGCTATCGAAAAAGTAGAGAACCTCGCCTCACTTTCTGACAACGTTGTTCGTGCCTACCAGCGCTTCCTGAGCCAGTGCATGGCTGCACGAGGATTCCCGAACTACAAGGTTCCTGCCGGAGAAACTGAAATCCCGCTGCTACAGACCGCTGGTTTCGAACCTCTCACCGTCGCGGATGCCCGCACTCGCGGATACAAAGAGCGCTGGTCTTTGGTAACTGCTGAGCTGGAAGAGCAGAGCCGCACTATGAGCGACGCTGAAATGCAGGCTCTTAACGGTACTGAAGGAAAGGGCGGTTGCCAGCAAGAAGCCACCCGCGCAGTCTTCGGTTCAGAAGAATCCCGTGCGATCATAAAAAAGGTCAACGTCACTGCGGTTCACTACCTTAACAACGACGCAATCTTCAAAGATCTTGGGCCTGCCACCGAGAAGTGGGCACAGTGCATGAAAGAACGCTTCGGAGGCGACTACACGTCTCCGGATATGGCTCGCGAACAGTACCGCCAGAACAACCAGGACACCCACGAGCTGGCGATCAACGATGCGACCTGCCGCGAAGCAACCGGGCTAGATGCAGAACAGCGAAAGATGGCTATCGCTTACCTGAGTTCCTTCCTCGAAAAGGAGCAGGGCCTCATCGAACAGGTGACCACGATCAAGAAAACCGCTGAAGAGAACGCCCGAAAGATTCTGAGCTAACTCTCCGGGCTAATCAGACCGGGCTAATCAGACCGGACTAACCAGAACAGGCATACGGAGTAGCTACAACAGCTACACCTCGTCACAGCGTATTGTGCCCGGCACGTATCCCCGTGCCGGGCACAAACTAACCCCACACGGCACCGCCGCCTAAGCCCAAACGGCACAGACAATAGCGTTCCCACACGCGCACCCAAAGAAGGGACACCATGAGCGCCACCCCCACCCGCCAGAAGAAAACCCTCTGGCTCTACGGCATTATCGCCCTGCTCCTCATCATCACCGTGGGTACGCTCATCAGCGCCCAAAACATCAAAACCACCGCCCAAAAAGACGCGGAAGCGGCACCCCCGGACCCCTCCACCATCACCGCCACGGTCACCCGCGAAAAACTGCGCACTACCGTGCCCCTGACCTGCACCGCGAACTACGCCACCTCAACCCCGCTACGCTACAGCGGCGAAGGGCAGTACACCGCAATCACCATCAAACATGGTGACACCGTCGGCAACGGAACGCTCATCGCGGAAGTCAACGGTGAACCTCTCATCACCCTCACCGGCGGCTTCGCGCTCTACCGCGACCTCAAACTCGACGATAGCGGCCCCGACGCCGCACTCCTCAACGAGGCACTGACCGCCATGGGACGTCAGGGCCCGCAGCCCGCGCGCATCACCGAAGACACCTACGAGGCTCTCAACAACCTCCTCGACAGCCTCGGCTACGCGCCCGTCAAGACTGACCAGCCCATTCCCGCCCGCTACTTCCTCATCATCAACCGTGCCGGAGTCGTCACCGGCAACCCCCGCGCAACCGGCGCTATCGCAGATGGTCCCGTAGCCACCATCGCAGAAGGTAACAAGACTCTCAGCTGCACCGGAACCACCGGCAGGCTCACCCCCGAAGCTCGTAGCGGTCAGAAGGTAACCGTGCCCTCCCTCGGCGATACTGAGTACGTCGCAACCCTCGGATACAAGAACACCACCGAAGCCGCCGGTGCCGCAGGCAACAGCCAGGCCGGTCGCCAGGCCAACGGCGCAGAAGGCGCGGCTGGCTCCAACCTCAACGGCGCAGCAGGTGCGGCAGGAAGCACCGAAGGGGAACGCATCCTCACCCTCGACGTAGGGGATAAGGCGGACAGCCTCCGAGGCGCCGTCAACGCGGAACTCACCCTCGAAGAAACCCCCGAAGCGCACCTGGTTGTACCCTCATCGGCGCTCTACACCCGTGACGGACAGACCCGAGTCATCGTGCTCGGCCCCGAAAGCTCCAACGGATCGAAGACCCGCGAAGAACGCGAGGTAACCGTTACCGTCATCAGCAACGCCAACGGCAAGAACGCCGTCACCGGTGACCTGCACGAAGGCGACAGCGTCAAAATCATGCGCGAGAAAAAGTAGGGAGTAGCCATGACTGACTCCCGCGCCGCTCACGCGCACCCACCAGCCTATAGCGTCGATATTCAGGGAGTATCCCAGCACTTTATGCAGGGTGACACTCGAATTGACGTGCTCAAAAATATTGACCTGAAAGTCCGCTACGGAGAAGTCGTCGCAATCCTGGGACCGTCCGGCAGCGGCAAATCAACCCTGCTGAACATCCTCGGTCTGCTCAGCACGCCCGCCTCCGGCAGCTACCTGCTGGACGGTACAGACACCGCAACCTTCAACGCGGCACAGCGAGCTGAAGCGCGCCTGGACAACATCGGTTTCGTCTTCCAGGCGTTCCACCTCATCGAGCATAAGAACGTGTACCGCAACGTTGAGCTACCGCTCATCTACCGTGGCGTGCCCAAAGCGGAGCGAGCGCAACGTGTTGCGGATACTCTCGCCCTGCTGGGGTTGAGCCACCGGACGGATGCGCCCATCACCACTCTCTCCGGTGGCGAGAAGCAGCGTGTAGCTATTGCTCGTGCACTCATTGGAGAACCGGCGTTGCTGCTCTGTGATGAGCCGACCGGCTCGCTGGATGAAGAGCTCACCCGTGAAGTGATTGACCTGCTACGCGAATGTACGGGCGATCAGCAAAGCACGATTGTGATTACCCACGACCCGCTCGTGGCGGAGCACTGCGACCGGGTGCTGCGCATGCACGAGGGGCAGCTCATCGAGCAGAAAGCGCCGCAGCAGGAAGAAACGACCGCTCGTGAGCTTCTGAACCAGCCTAGCTTTACTGAGGAACAAGCATCTAAGCCGCAGGGGAGCGGGCGTGCACCCTGGGCGCTCGCCTCCCTCAAAGAAGCGTGGGACGCTACCGTTCACCGGGTGAGGCGCAATATCTTCACCATGCTTGGTGTGGTTCTGGGTATCGCTTCGCTTGTGCTGACCGTTGGTCTGACCGCCACCATTTCTGGGCAGCTGGCGGACAGCTTCGACATTTTTAGAGCTAAGCACCTGACGATTAGCTCTACCCGAACCGAAGCTATGAGCCGGGCTGAACTTCTGAGCCTAGCGGCAAGCGAGAATTATCGGCGTGTTAGCCAGCTGAACGGAGTGACCGGTACCGCGCTGGTGGATCAGCTGGATGAATCCACCGATATTCAGCGCGGCCCCGACAACTTTGGCGAGCGCGGCGCTAACGTGACGGCGTCCGTCCTTGCTGCAACGCCCACTATCTTTAGCGTGCAGGGTCACGAGCTGGTGTGGGGCCGTACCTTCGATGAGGGGCACGTGGAGCGTAACGATAAGGTCGTGGTGCTCAGCGAAAGCGTGATGCGCCAGCTCGCGCTGCCCTATAGCCCCGGGGTCACGGTTTATATTCACGATGAGCCGTACACCGTTATCGGTGTGGTGCGGGAGAATCCCTCGCTGACTCTTTCGTACGGTTCGGTCTACCTGCCTCTGGGCGCGAAGCCTGGTGCCGATGCTGAAGAAGCACAGCCCGCCGCCGGTGGTGGTGCTGCTGCGGCGCAGACCGGTAAGCGTTCCACTCAGATTGTGGTGAGTACTGTTGCCGGTGCCGCAAACCAGATTGCGGAGGAAGCACCGTATGCGCTCTCGCCGGAACGTCCCGCCCTGTATAGCGTGAGTGTGCCGCCGGAGCCGAAGACCCTTCGTGAGGCTGTCGACCAGCAGCAACGCACCATGCTTATAGCCATGAGCGTTATTACCCTCGTGATTGGTGCGATGGGCATTATGAATACGTTCCTGGTTGCGGTGATGGAGCGTCGCCGTGAGGTTGGTTTGCGTCTGGCTATTGGTATGCGCCCTTCGGGTATTCTGCTGCAGTTCTCGGCGGAGGCGCTGCTGACCGGTATCCTGGGCGCTGTGGCTGGTATTGTGCTGGCGGTTAACGGCATCTCGATTGTGTCTTTGATGAACCGTTGGACGCCGATTATTAGTGCCGACACTATTCTGCTGGGCCTGGGCGCTGGTGCGCTGGTTGGTGTGTTGGCTGGTCTGTACCCGGCTGCGAAGGCTTCGCGTATTGATCCGGCACAGACCCTGGCGGCAGGCTAGTCGCGCTGAGCAGGGTTTGGAGGGGCGGTGTTCGCCCTCGCCCCGCTGGTTGGGATGGCGCACCGCATGTTTCCTCCGCGCCTACGCAGGGGCACCCGTCACCCGGACGCTCCGCTCTCTCCTTGCTTCGCTGCGGAGAGCGTCCGGGCTGACACCCTGAGGGCGCATCCGGAAAACACGGCGCGCCACCTCGGGTGGCCTAGCGTGCGTGTGGAGGGGCGGTGTCGTCCGAAAGTGACATCAGGGTGCCCGAAGCGAAGCGAGGGCGGGTGCCCGTGTAGGAACGAGGACGAACACCGCCCCTTTTATCGTCCCCATCCAGCCCCTCCAGAAAGCGGGGGAGGGCGCCTTCACAGGCTAAGCGAGTATCCTAGAAGCTTCGTATCCCCGAACCGAAACGAGAAAAAGCGTGGAAATCCTGCTGTACGCTGTGGGCATTATCCTCATGGCAATCGCTATTGCCGTCTCGATTGCCCTGCACGAGGTGGGGCATCTGGTGCCCGCGAAGCTGTTCAATGTGCGCGTCCCGCAGTACATGATTGGCTTCGGTAAGACCGTGTTCTCTTTCCGCCGCGGCGAGACTGAGTACGGTTTCAAGGCGATCCCGTTGGGCGGCTACATTTCGATGATTGGCATGTACCCGCCGAGCCCTGCTGAGGTGAAGGAACACCATGAGGAGGGTCATTCGGGGAGTACGAGCCCGTTCGCATCCCTGGCTGAGGAGGCTCGTGCGGCGGATGCTGAGCGCCTGAAGCCCGGCGATGAGGACCGCCTGTTCTATAAGTTGCCGGTGCTCAAGCGCATGGTGATTATGCTGGGTGGCCCGACGATGAACCTGCTGATTGGTGTGGTGTGTACTGCTGTGCTGATTTGTGGTTTTGGTACGGCGCAGGTGACGAATAAGGTGTCGGCGGTGTCTGAGTGCGTGCCGAGCGTGAATGTTACTCATGATTCGATTAGCTATGGCGAGTGTACGGATAAGTCCACTCCGTCGCCTGCGAAGGCTGCTGGTGTGCGGGTGGGTGACCGTGTGGTTGCTGTGAATGGTGCGTCGACGGGTTCGTGGGAGGCTGTGTCTTCGGCGATTCGTGCGGCGGGTTCTCACCCGAGCACTTTGACGGTGGAGCGTAATGGTCAGCGTCTGGATTTGTCGGTGACTCCGGTTGAGATGATCCGCCCGGTTTCTGATGGTAAGGGCCAGTATGCGCGTGCTGCGGATGGTTCGATTGCGACGACTCGTGGCGGTTTTGTGGGTGTTTCGCCGTCGAGTGAGTTGGTGCCTGGTTCTATTACTGAGGTGCCTGCGATGGTGGGCGATACGCTCTCGCGTGTGGGTTCGTCGATGTTGTCGTTGCCGCAGCGTGTGTGGGAGTTGACGGTGACTTTGGTGACTGGTGGTGAGCGTAGTGTTGAGTCGCCGGTGTCTGTGGTTGGTGTGAGTCGTATTGCCGGTGAGGTGACGGCTACCGACCGCATCGACGTGAAGTCGAAGGCCGCGATGCTTGTCTCGTTGGTGGCGAATATGAACCTGATGCTTTTCGCGTTCAACCTGATTCCGCTGCTGCCCCTGGACGGCGGCCACGTGCTGGGCGCCCTCTGGGAGGGCGTACGCCGCTTCTTCGCGCGCCTGACCAGGCGTAAGGATCCGGGCCCGTTCGACCCGGTGAAGCTTCTGCCGCTGACCTACGTGGTGGCGGGCGCGTTCATCCTGATGTCGGTGGTGCTGATTATCGCCGATGTCGTCAAACCGATCACCCTTTTCTAAGGGGGATGTTTCGCTCTCTTCGCACTGCCTCAAAGATGTGATGTTACGCGCGGTAAGGGTACCCGTATTAGTGGTTTCTTTCGCGTCAGTGGCACAATAAAAAGCTGAAAGAAAGACGCATAACCGTCTTTCACAACTCATGTATGGAGGAAAACCTTGTCGGTCAGCCTTGGTATGCCGAAGCCCGCTCCCGCGGTTCTGTCCCCGCGTCGTAAGACTCGCCAGTTTAAGGTGGGTTCTGTCGGTGTTGGTTCTGAATCTCCGATTTCGGTGCAGTCGATGACGACCACTAAGACCCACGACATTGGTGCGACTCTGCAGCAGATTGCTGAGTTGACCGCTGCCGGTTGCGATATTGTGCGTGTGGCGTGCCCGACTGATAAGGACGCGGAGGCTCTGCCGATTATTGCGAAGCAGTCCCGCATTCCGGTGATTGCTGATATTCACTTCCAGCCGAAGTACGTGTATGCGGCTATTCAGGCTGGTTGCGGTGCTGTGCGTGTGAACCCGGGTAATATCCGTAAGTTCGATGACCAGGTGAAGGAAATCGCTCAGATGGCTTCGGACCACGGCGTTTCTCTGCGTATTGGCGTGAATGCTGGTTCGCTGGATAAGCGTCTGCTGGAGAAGTACGGTAAGGCTACTCCGGAGGCTCTGGTGGAGTCTGCTGTGTGGGAGGCTTCGCTCTTTGAGGAGCACGGTTTCCGTGATTTCAAGATTTCTGTGAAGCATAACGACCCTGTGGTGATGGTGGAGGCGTACCGTCAGCTGGCTGAGCGCGGTGACTGGCCCCTGCACCTGGGTGTGACTGAGGCTGGTCCGGCGTTCCAGGGCACTATTAAGAGCTCGGTGGCGTTCGGTACTCTGCTGTCTCAGGGTATTGGCGATACTATTCGCGTGTCGCTGTCTGCTCCTCCGGTTGAGGAGGTGAAGGTGGGCACTAAGATCCTGGAGTCGCTGAACCTTCGCCCCCGCAAGCTGGACATCGTTTCGTGCCCGTCCTGTGGTCGTGCGCAGGTGAACGTGTGGGAGCTTGCCGAGAACGTGACTAAGGGCCTGGAGCACATGAAGGTTCCGCTGCGTGTTGCCGTGATGGGTTGCGTGGTGAACGGTCCGGGTGAGGCTCGTGAGGCTGACCTGGGCGTGGCGTCCGGTAACGGTAAGGGCCAGATTTTCGTGAAGGGCGAGGTCATTAAGACCGTGCCCGAGGATCAGATCGTTGAGACTCTGATTGAAGAGGCGACCCGTATTGCTGCTGAGATGGAGGCTTCGGGCGAGTACGTTCCCGAGGGTTCCCCGGCTGTTTCGGTGAGCTAGTTAGCTTTGTGCGCGGAGGCGCCCTGGTGAGGGGCGCCTCCGCGCTTTTCCGGTTATGTCCGGTTATGGTGGTGGCGGGCTTTGTGCTTGTCGCCGCTGGCTGTGGCCGCCTGATTCGGCCACTTTTCGGGGTGCGCCCCGCACTGTCACTCATCTGTCTATCGCTCAACTCCTATCACTCAACACAGCATGCTTAATCTTTTATCTTCTCTTCGCCCAAGTTCTTTCCGCGCTAAATCCAAGCGCGGCAGGCGGGCTGCTTCGTCGATGGATTCTTCCCCTATGCCTGATCGCGTGAAGGAACACGTGTTTGCCCTGGACGCTCGGTGGTGCGATGAGCTGGAGGAGGTCCTGTTCAGCGACCCGGTCCCGAATCTGTACTCCATTGAGCATTATTTGGCGTGCCCTCTTCCGGTGAGGGCGCCGAGCATTCCGTTGCACTACTATCAGGGTTTTGTGGGCTGTGAGCGTGACGGTCAGCTGTGCTGTGTGCTGTTGCTGGGTTCGAATGTGGTGCCGGTGCGGCTGTGCGGTGCCGCTATTGAACATGTCGCCGTTGAACATGCTGAACACGATGCGGATTCTCACGACGGTGAAACGTTGGATACCCCCACCCTGGATGCTACGGCGCTCGCGCATCGTGATGCTCTAGCGCAGTTGCTGTTGCAGGTGGGTTCTCGTCTGGATTCTATGTTCGGTGAGAGCGCCTTCGTGATGCCCCTGTGGACGCGCATGCAGGAGCTGTGCGAGCAGACTCAGGGCGGTAAGGGGTCGGTTCCGCTACTGCAGATGCTACAGCCGAGCCTGCGGGATGGGTGCGATCATCGTGCGCGGGTTCTTTCGGAGCGGCCCGTGCAGCCGCTACTGTACCTGCCTCCGGAGAAGGACCTCGCCAGCTTCTACGACGCGGAGCTTCCCGAGCTGCCGGCGCACCTGCCCGCACCCCTCAAACCGGAAGACGCCCCCGCCGGCGCTTTCCAATTCATTGACGAGTCTGCCGGGTATGCGCGCCTCGCTACCTCTGCGGACCTGGGGGAGCTGCTACCCGCCGCAGCCGCCATGTTCACCGAGGAAGTCGGCTTCGACCCGATCGCCCGCTACGGTGACGGCTACGCGGCGCGCCTGCGCACGCTCATCGCCGGCCAGCGCAGCGCCATTGTCACCGATGTGAACGGGCGCGTCATCTTCAAGGCGGATGCGGGCATCGTGAACCTGGACGCCGCGCAGGTGCAGGGCGTGTGGCTGCACCCGGACTACCGCGGCTACGGGCTGGCTAAGCCGTTCTTCGCCGCCGCCGCGCAGATTCTGCAACGCCACTACCCGCACTTGAGCCTGTACGTGAACGACTACAACGCCCGTGCTCTTGCCATGTACCGGGGGACCGGTTGGGAGCAGATTGGGCAGTTCTCGACCATCATTTTTGAGCGCTAAACACGCCGAACCCTAAAACGCTATAAAATTAAAGACGACTGTGCCTATTTACGGCTCACCCGGTGAGCCTCGGGCACCCTACCTAAACCTATCGACCTTTCAAGGAGAATCGTGGTACTTCGCCTTTCCAACCTCTTCGTGCGCACTCTGCGCGAGGACCCCGTAGACGCTGAGGTCGCCAGCCACAAGCTGCTGGTCCGCGCCGGTTACATCCGCCGCGCCGCCCCCGGCGTGTACACCTGGCTACCCCTGGGCCTGAAGGTACTGCGCAAGGTCGAGAACATCATCCGCGAAGAGATGGACGCCATTGGTGCGCAGGAAGTTCACTTCCCCGCACTGCTGCCCCGCGAGCCTTACGAGGCAACCAACCGCTGGGATGAGTACGGCGATAACCTTTTCCGCCTCAAGGACCGCAAGGGTGCAGACATGCTGCTTGCACCCACCCACGAGGAAATGTTCACCCTGCTGGTGAAGGACCTGTACTCCTCCTACAAGGATTTGCCGGTTTACCTGTACCAGATTCAGACCAAGTACCGCGACGAGGCACGCCCCCGCGCGGGTCTGCTGCGCGGCCGCGAGTTCGTCATGAAGGACTCCTACTCCTTCAACATTGACGATGAGGGCCTGAACGAGGCGTACATGGCGCACCGTGCCGCCTACCAGCGCATTTTCGAGCGCCTGGGCCTGGAGATCGTCATTGTGACCGCACAGTCCGGCGCAATGGGCGGCTCCCGCAGTGAAGAGTTCCTGCACCCGACCCCCATCGGTGAGGACACCTTCGTGCGTTCGGCTGGCGGCTACGCTGCGAACGTTGAGGCCGTCACCACCGTGGTTCCCGAGGAAATCGAAATCACCGAGGACACCCCGGCGGCACTCGTTGTGGACACCCCCGACTCCGCCACCATTGAGACCCTGGTGGAGCGCATGAACGAACTGCACTCCGAGGTTATCGGCGGCACCCTGGATGCTTCGCAGACCCTCAAGTGCTTCCTGGGCACCGTCATCACCCCCTCCGGCGAGCGTAAGGTCTTCGCCGTGGGCGTTCCCGGCGACCGTGCCGTGGACCTGGGGCGCGTTGAGGTCAACATCGGTGCCCTGCTGGGCATCGGCGGCGAGGTTGAGGTTGAGGCAGCCAGCGAAGAGGACCTGAAGGCATACCCGCAGCTGGTCAAGGGCTACATTGGCCCCGGCCTGAGCCTGGACGCGCCCCTGTTCGGTGCGCACACCGAGGACGAGGATGCGGTAGCTTCCGCAACCGGTATTCCCTTCTTCGTTGACCCCCGCGTGGTGCGCGGTACCCGCTGGGTGACCGGCGCAAACGAAGAGGGCAAGCACGTGGCGAACCTGGTCTTCGGCCGCGACTTCACCGCCGACGGCGTCATTGAGGCGTGCGAGGTGCGTGAAGGCGACCCGGCACCGGACGGCTCCGGTGAGCTGGTGGCAGCCCGCGGTATCGAGATGGGCCACATCTTCGCCCTGGGCCGCAAGTACGCTGAGGCACTGGGCCTGAAGGTCCTGGACCAGAACGGCAAGCTGCAGACCGTGACCATGGGATCCTACGGCGTGGGCGTGACCCGCGCACTTGCCGCTATCGCCGAGGGCAACCACGACGAGAAGGGCCTGATCTGGCCGCGTAACCTGGCACCGGCAGACGTGCATATCGTCATCACCGGCAAGGATGCAGCATCCCACGAGTACGCTGAAGAGCTCAGCGCATCCCTGGAATCCGCCGGCCTGCAGGTCATGCTGGATGACCGCCCGAAGACCAGCCCCGGCGTGAAGTT
>ERZ1674044.50-NODE-50-length-19938-cov-6.459438_pt1 | contig 19938 bp, 9 predicted proteins | sample MGYA00581132_ERZ1674044 | MGnify/ENA primary metagenome ERZ1674044 (study PRJEB41354, sample SAMEA4873341) | human saliva metagenome | biome: human-associated habitat [ENVO:00009003]; feature: mouth environment [ENVO:08000002]; material: saliva material...
CTGGAGTTCAGACGTGTGCTCTTCCGATCTAGACGGTCGGGGGAAAGCGCTTGGGCCATGCCGAGGACCCACGCCTGGAGGAATTCAGACTTACCAGCTCCCGTTGTCCCACCGACTAATGCGTGTGGCCCCTGGGTCCTTAGATCAAGATACAGTGGCGCTCCGGCCCCCATTCCCACCAAGGCCGCCATTGACATTTCAGGGACGGTCTGTACAGCGGCTCCGGGGGAGCGATCAATGATGGAATTGGAGGCGTGCCAGTGCTCGATGACGGCCTCCGGATTGTCTGCTATTTCCTTGCCTGTGAGGGTCACGTATGAGATGGAACCGGGTAAATCCGAATCGTCGTCGACGGGGACGCCAGCGTCGATGACAGGTGCCAGTGAGCGTGCAAGACGGATAATGTCGTCTCGACCGACACGGTCTACGGCGATGCCTGAGAGTACCCGAGAGCCGGAGACATCCCCAATCGACGCGGTCCGTTCGTCGATGGCGACGAATGATCGACACGCGGCGGGAAGTTCGGCGAAATTGATGGAACTCCACACGAAGTAGATTCCGTGATCAGGTCCAAGTTCGGCAATACGATTGAGCCGAGCACGATCGGTACTTGGGTCATCAACGAACACAATAACGGCAGGCACCGTATTCGGATAGGAGATGGCACTATCGATTGGGGTGCCGCTTTCACGGGGCGCTCGTGAGGGAGTATCCGAGGCGTTGCCCTTCGCTTGCTTGGTACGGGAGTCCAAGAGTCCCTCCAACGCTTCAAGGAGCGCCGCGCAGGATGGAGAATCCGCTGCTAGGTGGATAGTCGATCCGAGTGGGGAGTGAGGGGATGCCGAGTGGGGTAGCCATTCGAGCCATTCCCAGGAAGTCACGCGAGATGATGACGTCATACATGTTGTGATGACTTCAGCGGGGGAATACTCGACAGCAATTTGAGCGCCGATTGCCATCTGAACTTGCTCGAGCCAGTTGACAGCACCGCACAACCCCAGGCTTCCAGCGGCGCGAAGGTCGGTAACGACGGGGACGTCCGAGATCGTAGAGAACTCAGCACGTAGCTGTCGGACACGCTCCAGGCAATCCGGTAGACCTTTCCGGTTGCCCTGGTCTTCAAATTCAATCGTGGAGAGATCCGTCCCGATCCCTAGACGAAGTTTGAGAAACTCAGGATGCTCAGGTCGACGCAACCACAGGGAGCCGTCTCTGCGTAGTGCACCCGCGATGACCTGTTCGATTGGGGGAAACTGTGAGTGTCGAGCTTCCCGGTCGGCATTCTGATGTACCTGAACTTCTTCGCGGATTGCCGTAAGTGCCTGATCGAAGTGTAGGCGCGCTTTTTCCAGAGCCTTCTTGTTCTGGCGTTTCTGGTCCCACGACGAACCGATCATCATCAACGGGCTCAGCGCAACGAACAGCACGGAGTATATCTGTCGGGTAATTGCGAACATGACCGCGCCCATGACGAGAGGCATCAGCAGCGCAATCACAGGAAAACGTGCCGGTTCGGGGTGTTCGGGCAGGTCTGGCAGCTTGAATCTGCGTATCCCGACCCTGGGAAGTACCTGCGGTGGACGCGTGAACGCGATGTCTGTGGATTCTCCAACGGACTCGGGCTGTCGTGTTTGGATGAGTTGGATCTGGGTGCTTCCCAGGGTTATGACATCATCCGGTTTAACTGTTGTCTTCTGGACGCGCTGATCACCGACGATAACGCCGTTCGCTGAATTGAGGTCGCGGATTTCGATACTGGAACCGATGGTGATGCGCGCATGTTTCTTAGAGACGCGGGGATCCGCAAGGGTAATCGAGCACGCAGCAGAACGCCCGATGATCGTTCCACCGAAGGACAGAGGGACTCGCATGCCCGCATCTGGACCAGCAAGGATTCGAAGCTCACCGGCGACTTCACCCATGGAAACCGCGCCGTCGGTGGATGCGATGTCGATGAGAGAACCCGAGTGGAGCGCGGTTTCAGTCACGAATGCTGACGGCGGTAGGACAGAGACGACTCGGCCTCCAAGCGGATCGAGAATACGCAGGGTGACCGACTCGGGATCAACGGCAGGACCGGCACCCTCTGGTCCGGCAGCCGCCAGAACGGCGGCAACATCGCCGACAGTTGCCGTCGCATCGGTGGTCACTAGGAGATCAATGTCCTCGCGGGAGCGCCCGCGCAGCGTCAGCTTGATTTTCATCTCCGGTCCTTCCCGGTGGGCGCTTGAGAGGCGCGGTTACGTTGTTTCTCCTCGTCGAGAAGAGGCAGGTCGGCGCTGGAGACCAGCCGCGCGGCGACCGCGTATTCGACCAGTCGGACGCGCCGGTGCGTCGCCAAGGACCCGGGCCGGCCGCGCATGCCGGGAACACCCATCCGATCAAGCTTGTCGGCGACGTTGTCGAGTTTTCGGTTGAAACGGGTGATCGACCACCCCAGCCGGGCCGCCGCCTCGACGTTACGAGGAATGTCGGTGGGACCCGACCCGGCCTGCATCAGCCAGGGTTCGCACAGCGCCAGAATCAGCAGATATTGTGACGGCGTGAAACGTGCTTCCCCGACGGTGACGTCGCCGGAGTCAACGGCTGGGGCGCTGAAGCTGCGGAACGTCGTCCCCTTCACGGTGACGGAGAACTCATAGGTCGTGGGACCGGCCGCGAACACGACGACGACCGAGTCGAACACAAGCGGGATACGAGCCCCGGGACCGACCCGCGCCTGCATAGACCCGGACTCGTCGGCGACGGTGACCGCGATGCGCGACCCGACGTTATCCAGCCACCACATGCCGTCGTGACAGCTGATGCGCACGAGGCGCCGATGCAGGAACGGATTGTCGTCGATACACAGGTCGGCTTCGCGTCCGATCAGGAATTCCTGATCCGCGCGGATCGGGTAGATCTCGCCGCAGTAGTCGACAACCGCCGACTCCTCCATGATCGCCTCGTGCTCGTTGCCCGCGGTGCTCATGGCGTCTCCACGCATTCGATGGCCTCGTTGGACGAGCGTCCGTCCGAGTTACGCACGGCGACGGACAGACACGTGCGCCCGGGCACGGCTGGCACGGTGACCGAGGTTTCTTTCGTCTGGCGTACCGCGTGCTCTTCCTTCGGGTCCTCGACGTGGTACAGGTACGTGGTTCCTGCCCCCGCCGAGTCCCACGTGAAGGTCACGCCATCGGGGGTGAGCGTCCCCGACAGGCCGGTGACCGACGCGTTCGCGTTGGCCGATGGAAGCCCGTCAAGCGGAGGAGCGTCTGCCGCGGACTGCGTGGGAGCCTTCGTGGTTCCCTCACCGCGCAGCACCGTCCACACGCCGAAGGCGATGCCTCCGAGGAGCAGAACCACGAGCAAGAACCCTGCCACGACCGCGCCGAAGCCCTTGGATGAGCGTTCCTCGTCCTCGGCCCCTGACGCATCCCCCGACGCGGGCGCGTGCACAGAGGCGTGCACAGAGGCGGGCGCGGGTGCAGAGGCGGGCGCGGGTGCGCTCGCGGGCGCCGGGGCGGGGTCCACCTTCGTCAAGACGGTGACGGTTCGGTCGTCCTCGTCCGCGATGGACGAGGCCGGGGTCGGGGCATGCGAGGAGAAAACGGCGATCGGCGCGGCGCTGGTTTCATCCCCCTCGTCGTCCTCGTAGGCGGTGGTGGGGGCCTCCACGCCCATGGCCTCGAAGGGAGTGGGGGTCAGGCGCAGCGAGGACTGGACGTGCTGCAGGGCGAGGGCAAATTCGCGTGCCGACTGGTAGCGCCGCTTGTGGTCTTTCGACATGGCGATCGCGAGGATACGCTCAAGTTCCGCGGGCACATCGCTTCGACCGATGGCGGGAACAGGGGAGCGCAGCACCCGGTTGAGCACGGAGAGTTCGCGGTTGTCTCCTCCGGGAACCTCGAAGGGCGAGTGGCCCGTCAGGATGCCGTGCACGGTGGCAGCCAGGGAGTAGACGTCGATCGTGGGCCCGAAGGGGCCTGTCCCGTCCTGCTGTTCGGGAGGCGCCCACGCGACGGAGAACCCGCCGGCTGTTTCCTCGTCCGTTCCTGTCTGCGCGGCGATGCCGAAGTCAGTGAGGACGGGGTGCCCGAACTGTGTGAACAGGATATTCATGGGCTTCACGTCGCGGTGAATGATCCCGCGCTGGTGAAGCGTCTCGACCGCTCCGGCGATGCGCACGCCGATGTCGAGCGCTTGCGACACGGGGATCCGGTGCTCTTTGGAACGCTGGCCCAAGTGTGGGGGCGGACAGTATTCCATGACCAGGTAGTGGCGGCCGTCGTCCGTGATTCCCGCTGTGTAAAAGGACACGATGGACGGGTGGTTGGAGACGCGGGCCATCAGGTTGACTTCCGCGTCGAAGGCGGCCGAGGCCTGGGCATTGGAGTCCGGTCGCAGGACCTTGACCGCCACGTCACGCTGGGGCATCAGCTGGCGGAACAGGTAGACGTCGGCGAAGCCGCCCGAACCGAGGTGCCGGACGAACGTCGCGTTGGGAATCGCTGGGGGGTCAAGTGGCCGTCGCATTACTCCTCCATCCGGAACGAGATCTCTTCACCCAGTTCGACGACGTCTCCCGGTTTGAGCACCGTGGGAACGTTCTCGTCCAGGCGCACGGGGGCCTGCCCGGGGCGCGTCAGGTACGTTCCGTTATTGGAACCCAGGTCGTGCAGGCGCACGTCCCAGTCGTCGATCCGTAGCTCGCAGTGGCTGCGTGAGATCTGCTTGCGGGGGCTTGGGACGATGACCAGGCGCGCGGGTTGCCGACCGGCCCCTGCGCTCGATCGCGGGCGACGCCCGATGATGATGTCCTGCTCCAGTGCCACTTCTTCCCCCGTCGACAAGACGATCCGGCCCAGGCTGGGGCGCGGGACGGTCACGGCGGTGCTGCCCAGCGGCGATGAGCAGACTCGGCACGACGAGGCATGGGTCGCGTTCGGGTGGCCTTGTTCGCACAAGACGGCCAGGACCTGCGGCCCGACTGCGGCGGGGGAGGCCTGTGCGGATGGCGAGACCTGCACGGACGCGGACTGCGATGACTCGTCGGGTTCAGAGTTGACGTGGCGGGCATAGTCGCGTAGCTCGCGGGCGCGCTGAGGGAGTGTCGTCATCCCATCGTGGTCGCCGTCGGCTGTGGCCTCCATGAAGCGGCGGTAGGTCGCGCTCGGCTTCGCCGTGGGGGTCGAGTGCGCGTCCGAGGAGACCCCGGGGACGGAGTCGATGAAGAAGCCGCCGGGTGGCACGTCGAGCGGGGGTTCAGGTTGCGCGGGCGTGGCCGGGAGCGGAACGCTCGAGATAGGCAGGGATGGGGCGGGGGCGGGTTCCTGGTCAGCCTCCTGCACGTTACCGGTGAAGGGGCCGTGGGGTGGGGGAACGGGAACGGGGTCGTCGTCGATGACATCGGAGTTTCGAACATGGCGAACGGCCGCGTCTTCGACGGTTCCCGCACGGGTCACGTCGTCGTAGAGGTACTCGTAGGGGGAGACACGATCCTCGCTGCCCTGCTCCCCGGGCGCGTACCCCGGCTCCGCGTCGATGGCGGGGGATAATGCCTGTTCCTCTTCGGGTTCGGGGTCCGGTTGCGCGTCACCGGAGGAGACGCGGTCGTCACCCGGCGAGGATTCCTCCGCTTCCTCCTCGCGATCGTACCAGGGGATTTGCGTTTCCTCCCCCGTGCTCTCGGCCTGGGCCAACGCCTCGGCTGCGGGATCCTCGCAGTCGTGGAGGGGCGCCGACGGGTGCGCGTCGGGTTCGTCAGATTCGTCGTCCGCGAGGGGGGCGGGCACCTCAGAGCCAAGGGGCTCCTCCTCGAAGAAGGGGGCCGCAGCCGCCGCGAAGAAGGCCGCGGCGGGGAAATCGTCATCCTCGACCACCATGAGCGCCTCGTCGGCGGGCTCGCCCTGCGAAGACGCCGACGATGCGAGGGCGAGGGGTTGCGCGTCCTCCTCTGTCTCCGGTGAGTGAACGGGCTCACTCGTGGCGGGGCCTGCCTCGTCGATGGGCGCAGCGGAGGGCACAGGGACGGCGGCCTCGTCGATGGGCGTAGCGGAGGGCACAGGGACGGCGGCCTCGTCGAGGCCCGGGCGAGCCTCGGACTCGACGCGCGACACGATCGGGGAGGCGCCGGCGGACCCGACCTCGCCGACCGTGCCCGACGCGAGCGTGGACACGGGCAGAACCGCGCTGAGCGCCTGCCACGGCGTTTCTTCCGGCGCGAGGCCGTCCACCGGCGTGGCGATCCGCCACCCCGAGTGCGCCCGGAAACGATACTCGGACCATGTGATGACGTTGCCTCCGGCCACGGACGTCGGCCCCTCGGGTCCATCGACGACGACCTCGAAAGCGCCGCGCACCGCGATGTGCGCGCCACCGGCCTCGTCGATGATTGCGACAAAACTGGGCAGCGACGCCAGGTTGGCGGCGAACGCGGACGTCAGTTCCTGCAACAGGACAGGCAGGTCTGCGCCGTCCACCATGAGTTCCCAGAATCGCTGGGCGAGCGCCTCATGACCCGGCTCCAGGATGAAAATCCCGCGCTCGGTCACAGCGGTGGGGTAGCCGCCGGGCGTCCACGTGCGTCTACGCATGGCATTCCTCCACTCCGTGTGCGTGCGGTCCCTCGTGCGCCGACACCGACGGCAGGCCAGCGTGAGTCGGGCCACTGAGGGTCGCATCGTTATCGACCGTCTCATCGCCGCTGCTCGGCTGCCCCCACTCGGGCGCGGCCTCCACAACATCCACGATGATGACGGTGACGTTGTCTTTTCCTCCGGCGCCCAGCGCCTGAGCGATGAGCTCGTCGGTCGCCTGCTCGCGATCCGTCACGTGTCGCACGATCATCTCGATGAGCGCGTCCGTCACCTCCCCCGACAGCCCGTCGGAGCAGATGACCCACCGGTCGCCGCAGTGGACGGGAACCATGAAAATGTCCGCGGCGACATCGCCGGACATTCCTGCCCCCAACGCGCGTGTGATGACGTTGCGCCGGGGAAGCGCCCGGGCCTCGACGTCGGTGACGCACCCCGCGTCAAGGAGTTCTTGCACCTCGGAGTGGTCCACGGAGATCTGCTCGAAGCTGCCCTCGGAGAGCAAATAGGTACGGGAATCACCGATGTTGAACACGGCTGCGCAGGGTTTGCCGCGGTACTCCTGGAAGGCAACACCCGTCAGCGTCGACCCCGGGGCCCGGTGCCCGGTGCCCAGCGCACAAACCGAGGCCGCGGCGCGAGAAACCGCCTCCGACAGCCGCGCTGGCGTCGCGAACGCGCCGAGTTCCAACGAGCCACACACAGCATCGACCACGGCCCTCGACGCGATGTCGCCCGAGTCGTTGCCGCCCATCCCATCCGCAACGAAGTAGGCGGGGAAGGACGCACCCCACGAATCTTCGTTGCGGACGCGCCGACGCCCCACGTCCGTGCGGGCCGCGTGCGCAATGACGAGCCGTGCGCCCCCGGGGCCGACCGCCTCGGCGATTGCACTATCCATCGATGACCACGCTCCGCTGCCCGTAGCGGACGGTGTCTCCGGCTCGCGCCTGGATGGGAGCACCGGGCAGGACCGGCGTTTCCTCACCGTCGGCACGAACGACGACCGTTCCCCCGGTCGAGTGCAGGTCCTCGACGAGGACCCCCTCGCGAGTCGCCGTCAGCGCCACGTGGGTCTTCGACACGCTCCGCTGCGGGTCGTCAACGGGGACGGGGGATGCCGTGGGGTGCGAGGCCGGGGCGAGCGGGTTGCGCCCGAGCACGATCGTTCCCCCGAAGGGGTACGTCACTCCCGTGTCGAAGGTGACGCGAGCCGTGTCGTAGCGCACCCCGAGCTGCGTGCGGTCGTCAGCGTCGTCCTGGGGCAGCGAAGAATCAGGCGCCTGCGCGCTCGTCGAATAGGTGGACGAGGGCGGCGAGAAGGACAGCGGCTGCGCGGTCGCCGCGGGTTCGCCCTCAGCCGCATCGGAGTCCGAATTCGACCACGGGGTCGAGCCAATGTAGTCCGAGGACGGCGCCGTGGCCGCCGGCGCGGACGCCTGCGCGGAGACCCGCGTGGGAGGCTCCGGCACCGGGTCGGAGGCGGCGCTTGCCCACGGCACGTGCGTCGCTTCTGGCTCCGGGGTGGGAGGCGCGGGCGGCGCGGACAGCGGCACGGACGGCGGTGCGGACGGCACGGACGGTACAGGAGGGAGGGAGGCGGCGGCCGAGGCCGTCGCGTTCCACGGCTGGACCACCGGCTGCGCCGGCGCCTGGGACTGAGGGGTGACGGGCGTCTTGTATGTGTCGCGTCCGGCCTTCGTGTTAATCGGGACGATGCCCAGCGTGCGGTCGAACCACGTCCGGTTTATCTCGTCCATGCTGGCGAAGCAGATGATGATGGAACCGACACCGAAGGTCAGCGTGCCGATGGCGCTTTGCAGGAGGAGCTTTCCCAGGCCCGCCCACCCCGCGGGGGCACCCGTGTCAACGCGCACCCAGCGCACGCCGGTCAGGCTCATGAGAGGAGTCGCGCCCGTTCGCACGAGCCTGATGACCACAAAGCCAAGCCATGCGAAAGCCATCACGCCAGTAACAATGTTCAGAGTGTTGAACGCATCCAGTGACATCCTGTAGATGACCAGCAGGTAGAAGGGGGCGAAGGTCAGCAACACATCGAGCGTGCCGTAGATGATGATGGCGAGAATACGCCACGCCAGTCGGCGCCCGAGGCTGACCGCGACCGTCCCCGCCAGGTACGGAGGAACCTGAACGGGATACTTGCCCGGAACGATCATTTCATACATTGTCCGTACCTTTCAGGGGTGTGGCCTCGTCGGTGGCCACCGGTGTCGTCTTCTTCTGGCGCCACTGGGCGAGCAGCTCCGTGAGGCGTTCGAGGCGCACGCGCAGGGGAACCCTGCGCATCCACAGCGACCTCGCCGACAGGTGCGCCCAGTAGCGCCGATACCAGGGCGTCTTCCCCGAAATCGCGGCCACGACCTCGTCCCTGATCTCCCAGGAGCGTTCCGCCGCGCGCCCCCGGGCGCCCGCGTCGGAGAACACGACCGCGTCCATCGAACGGGCCATGAACACCAGTGCGGTGCACTGCTCGTCCCACCGGTGAAAGCCGGTGTCGTCTGGGATGTCGGTGCGGCGGTCGATCAGCCTCGCGTCGATGGCGCGCGCCTGCGTGAGCCGGGTCGCCCGAATCGGGACGCGCAGGCCCGTGTCCGTCGCGTAGTCGACCACGTCGTCCCACGCGCCCGCGCTGCGTTCCTCGTCAGTGCCGACCGTGCGCCTGCGTCGCCGACGCAGCGCCTTGAACAGGAGCATGCCCCAGATCGGGGAGAGCACCAGGATGCCCACGGCGCCCCAGCCCAGGATCGCGAGGAGAACACGGATCCACGCGGGCCAGCCGTCTTCGTCATCGTCCGAATCGTCGAAGGTGTCCGGAGGCAGTTCCGCGGGGTCCTGCGGCGGGTCTGGCGGCTGGAGCACCTGCGGCTTCGGGTCGGGCTTCGGCTTGGGGACCTCCGTCTGGGGGACGTGGTCGCGCGGGGGCGTTGGGTCGAAGGGCACCCAGCCCGCGCCCTCGAAGGGGACCTCGACCCACAGGTGCGTGTCCTTGCCCGTCAGCGTCAACTGTCCCGAGGCCGGGGTCTCCGGGTGGAAACCCATGACGATCCGGGCGGGGATCTGTCGCGAGCGCAACATGAGGAGCATCGCGACCGCATACTGGTCGTCATCGCCGATGAGCTGATCCGCGCTCAGGAAGTCTTCGATGCGCGACGTGCGGTGGCCCGGCAAAGACAGCTGATCGGAGCCGTCGGAGTAGAAGCCCTGATCGTGGAGCGTGCGCTGGATGGCGCGGACCTGGGCGATGCCAGGCGCGGCGTCCCCGATCATCTCATTGGCCGCGTCGGACACGTCGGAGGGAATACCCTCATCGGAGGGAGGCGTCATTGGTGAGAAGGCACGGCCTTCGAGTTCCTCGTCGCTCCACTGGTGGGTCACGATGCCGCTCACACGGTAGGTGTCCCCCTGCGCGAGGCGCACCGTGGACAGCGCCGTCTCTAGGTGGTCGTGGAAGTAGAGCGCGTCCGCGAGCTGCCCCGCGCGATCGGAGGTGTACTCCAGTGCCCGGACGCCGTCGACCGTGGGCACCCAGTTCCCCGAATAGTCTTCGACGCGCACGGTCACGTTCGAGGCCTCGGCGCCGGCGGGCAGCGGCGTCTCGTAGAACGAGGAGCCAACGTGGCGGAAACCCGACCCGTTAGCGTTCGCGGCGATCTGGATGACGGTCCCGTCGTAGTAGTCCAGGGTCGCCAGGCGGAGCCTGCCGCCCTCGGGCAGTCCGTCCACCGTCAGCAGGTCGGTGTCCTTATCGGTCGTGTTGAGGAAGCGGAACTGGGTGGCAGGGGAGTGATACTCCTGGAGGTTGAGCGGCGGCTCGACGTAGTCGCGTGCGACCACTCGGTGCGAATCCGTGACGACGATGCGCGTGAGGGGAACGGCGATCGCGAGGGCCAGGATGATCAGCGTGACCGCGCCGATGCCTCGGCGGGCCGTGGGAGTGACCGTAGAATCGTTGAACTCGACGATCCCGCGGCTGCCTTCGCGGCGGGCGCGACCGGTGACGTGCGCGGACCAGGCGATGCCCACGACCACGCTGAACAGGCCGATCGGCAGGGCGAGGGGAGCTAGCTGAGAACTCCAGATGATGCCCAGGAGCGCCAGGATCCCGACGGGTGCCAGCGCCCACAGCGGTCGCTTGGTGCGCAACACGATGGTGAGCGCGACGAAGGCGGTGACCAGGGCGCTCAGGAACGGCATGATCGCGGGGCCCACGAAGATGCCTGCGGGCGGCTGGACCGTCAGCAGATCCTTCCACGAGGTGATCAGGCCGACGACGAGCATCTGGATGGTTCGCCGTGTGGGCACCACGTGGAAGAGCGTCGTCGTCGGGAGGGCCAGCGCCCCGCCGGTCAGCAGATAGGCGGCGGCGAGCGCCAGCGTCGACCCGATGGCGCGCACGCGCGCCGCGGCCGTGAGTGCGGCGACCAGGAGGCCCACGACCAGGCCCCCCAGGGCCGCGACGTAGCCTGCGTGTCCGCCGAAGACCGGCCCGTGAATGAGGGCCGCCGCGACGAGCATCGACACGACTGCGAGGGCGTCGACGCCGCGGCGCAGGGCCGGTGAGGTCGCGCGGGACGTGGGGGAGGGGTGGGACGTCATCCGAGGGCCTTCCACATTCCGATGGCGAAGTCATCTAGGGTCGGGGCGACGACGACCGGCGTGTTGCCGAGGGTGCGCAGCTCGAAGTCCGAGTCGGTGTCGATGCGCACGCCGGTGATCACCATGTCGAGGGGAAGCCGCGTGAGCGCCGCATGCAGGTCGGCCAGGTGCGTGCGCGATCCCGAGATGACGACGGCGGTCGAGGCCTGGGAGGCCTCGGTCCCGGCGCGCTGAGTGAGGGCGCTGATGCGTTCAGCGCCTAGGACGCGCTCCACGCCGGACAGGGAATCCATCGCGTGCATCGGGGTGGGGGTTTTCAGGTGGCCCGCCTGGGTGTGGACCGACACTTCTTTCGCGTCGACCAGGGCCGCGCGCGCCATGGAGGCAGCGGCGGAGACACCGATCTCGAATTCGTCGTCGCTGGCCCACGCGTCGGTGTCGAGGTCGAGGATGATAAGCAGGTGGGAGCGGCGCGTTTCCTCAAACTGGCGGACCATGAGCTTGCCGATGCGCGCCGTGGAGCGCCAGTGGATGGCGCGCCGGTCGTCGCCGGGCACGTACTCGCGCAGGGCGTGGAAGGACACGTCCGCGGAGGACAGGTCCTGCGTGGTCGCACCCTCGATGTCGCGGATGAAACCGACCGTTGAGGCGTTCATGGCGACCGTGCGCGGGTGAATGTAGAGTTCGGTGGCGTCGGACCACGTTTGGACGCGACGGACCAGGCCCAGGCTGTCGCCGCGGATCGTGGAGGCTGGGCCGACGGCCACGATGCCGCGCCTTGTCGTCGCGATCGCGAAGACCTCCTCGTGGCTCTCACCGCGGCCCAGGGGAGGGCACAGGAACGAGTTGGCGCCCGCGCCGACGCACAGCTCGACCTTGGTGGCGCGCAGGCGACGGGACGTGGGGTTGGTGACCGTCAGGGCGCCGAGCGCTTTTTCCCCGACCGTCACACGCGTGTTGGCCAGGCGCAGCGCGACGGTGTGTCCGGCCCGTCCCAGCGACCACAGGAGGGACAGGGCCACCAGGGACAGGCATGTGAAACCGAGGACGGCCGCCTCCACCCACGAGGCCAGGGAGCCCGCCAGGGCGGCGCCCGCCCCCACGAGCATCGTCCCCCAGCCGAGCGGGGTCACGGACGATCCGAGCCGCATGAGCGCGCCCACGCCTCGGACGCGGCGCAGCGCGTCGATGATGCGCCGCCAGGAGGATGCGACCGCCGCCGAGGCGCGCGCGAGTCCGACGCGCGCACGTGTGACGGCGTCGAGGCGCTCGCGCAGGTGGCGCTTGTCGGCGACGGAACGCGGTGCCACAGTCCTCAGCCCTTCATGACCGGGGCGGCGACCGCTCCCAGCGCACGCTCGATGACGCCCTCGCGCGTGGCTCCGCCGAACTCGGCGTCGGGGTCCAGGACCAGCCTGTGCGCCCACACGCGCACCGCCAGGGCCTGCACGTCGTCGGGGATCACGAAGTTACGGCCCTGGGCGATCGCCCACACGCGGGCCGCGCGCATCATCGCGATCGCGCCTCGCGTCGAGACGCCGATACGGACCTCGGAGTCGGCGCGGCTCGCCTCGCACAGGTCTTGGACGTAGGCGGCGATCGAACGGTCGACGTAGTTGTTGGCCGCCAGATCCGCCATGTCGGCGACAGCCTTCGTGGAGATCACGGGGTCCAGGGCGCGCGTGCGGTCGGGAGCGGCCGAGCCGAGGATGACGTCGATGCCGGCCTCGCGGCCCGGGTAGCCGATCGACGTCTTCATGAGGAAGCGGTCCAGCTGAGCCTCGGGCAGGCGGTAGGTGCCGGCCTGCTCGACGGGGTTCTGCGTGGCGATGACCATGAAGGGGCGTCCCGTCTCGCGGCGCACGCCATCAACCGTGACCTGGGCTTCCTCCATGACCTCCAGCAGAGCCGACTGGGTCTTGGGCGAGGCGCGATTGATCTCGTCGGCCAGGACGATCGAGGCGAAGATGGGGCCCTTGTGGAAGTCCCACGAGCCCGTGCGCTGGTCGTAAATGGTCACGCCCGTGATGTCGGAGGGCAGCAGGTCGGGCGTGAACTGGATGCGCGAATGCGTCCCGTGCACGGTGGCCGCGATGGCGCGCGCCAGCGCCGTCTTGCCGGTTCCCGGCGCGTCCTCCAAGAGCAGGTGCCCCTCAGCGAACATGCAGGTCAGCGCCAAGCGGATGACGTCTTCCTTGCCCAGGAGGGCCTTGCCGACGTTGTTCGTGATCCTCGTGAAAGAGTCCGCGAACCAGTGAGCGTTATCTTCGGTGACTTCCATTGTTGTCCTTAGGTGTTCTGAGGGTGATTTGATGCTGTGGTGGTACTAGTGGCAGTCGAAGCGTTCGTTGAAGTTAGCGGTGTGCGTCTGTACGAGGTAGATGCTCATCCCCTTGTAGTTCCAATTCGGTTCACCTTCCCAATCGCCGTTGCCATTGGTTGTAACCGTCACGGTTGCGGGCGATCCGGCCCAGTCGATGCTGCAGGTTACTGGTGAGTTCGGAGGCCAATTCGTCAGCCTGAGGCCCTGCTTATAGTGGGGAGCCGGTCCGCAGGAGCCGATTGTGCATTTGCCTTCTCCGCCCTTAAATCCGACGACGTTACGGGCGTACCTGGGGGCCGTGGCGTTGGCGCACTGTTGACTGGACTCGCGTGTTCCCTTTTCGCTCGATGTCTGGACGGCCTTGATGCACAGCTGCGCGCTATTGCCTTCGCCGACGTTGAAGGGGCGGTGGCCCGATTCCGCACTATCGACAGACGGAATTGTCTGGCTGGCGTTTCCGGTGAGGATCAACTGGGTGGGGCGGCCTCCGCTGGCAGCGTTGTTCCAGTAGCAGTCGACCCACCCGGGTCCGCCGGGCTGACACGATACGGATGGTGTCGCGGGGGGACCGAAGGAACTCACGGTGCCGCCGGTGGCCACCGCTTCGGATGTTTTATCGGTGCCGGCCTTGCGGACGGTCACCTTGACCTGGAGCGTTGCGTCGACACCATCCGTGAGCGCCGGGCTGGTGACGGTGTGAACGCCATCCCTGGACAGGGAGTCCCAGTGGCCCCCGTTGTCGGTCGTCCACTGGTAGTCGACGACGTCGTTCTTGCTCCATCCGTTGCCCGGCTGGAACTCGACGTTGAACGCGATCTCCTTCGAGTTACCCGTGGCCTTCAGTGACGTGATCGTGGGGGCGTTGACTTGGTCGACGGCCCACACGGTGGTCGTCGCCGCGGGTGAGGTGTGCGCGCCGGGATCCTTTGTGTCGTTGACGGCGGTGACGCTGATGGAGACCTGCTGTTCGTGGTAACCGACCTTGACGGACGCGGAGGTGGACGGAGCATCGACCTCAACCGGGTCGGCGCCGGTCGCGCTCACCGTGTAGCGCTCGATGTTACGACCGTTCGTATTGGACGGTTCGTTCCACGTGACCTGCGCGGTGCCATTCGAGAAGGTGGCGCTGACGCCCGACGGGGCTCCCGGTGCGCCGTAGGGCGTCACGCCCTGGGAGAAGGACGACCACTCGGACGTGTAGTTCCTATTGCGAGCCCTGATCCGAACCCTGTACTCGTGGCCATTCGACAGGCCGGAGATCGTCAGGGACGTCTTGTTTGCGCCGGCCGGTGGTACTACTACATCGGCCGGCGAGAGCTCCACGTCGTAGCCCTCCAGGTCGGAACCGGTGTTGACCGGAGCTGCCCACGACACGGTGATGGACCCGTCTCCGGGCTTCACGGTGGGCGCGCCGGGGGTTTCGGGCTTGGCGTCGATGAGGACACTCGTCCGGTTGGACGGATCGGATTCCCCGACCTCGTTCGTCGCGGTGACCGAGAAGGTGTGCTCGGTGCCGTTCGTTCGCCCGTCGAAGAGACACTCGGTGACAGCGCCGCAGGACTTGGAGTCGCCCTGCGTGTGGTCGGTGACGGTGAAGGAGGTGATGGGGGAGCCACCAGTGGAACCCGTGCTCCACGACACCAGGGCCGTGCCCGCGCTGTTCGATACCGCGCTCGCCCTCGTTGGCGCGCCGGGCTTATCCAGGACGGTCGCCTGAATCGTTCCCTGGACCTCGCGCTCGACGTCCTTGGTCGCGTCCTGCACGCGGTAGGTCACGGTGAAGGAGCCGTTGAAGCCGGCGTCGGCCTGGATGGTCATGGTCGACCCCGAGGCCGTGGCGCTGCCGCCCGCGGAGGTGGCAGGATCGCCCATGATGGTGAGGGGCCCCTGGTCGGCCAGCGGGTTGGTCGCGTACTCGGAGACGTCGACGGTCTTGGATTCCCCGGCCTTGAGGGTAATCTGGCCCGGGCTGGTCTGCACGAGCGGCTTAGAGGACGCGATGACGTTGACGGGCACGCTCGCGCTCGCCGAGGCGCCCTGCTGGTCGGTGACCTCGATGGTCAGCTGCCCGGCCTGGCCCTTGGGCGCCTCGGCGTCGGCGGACACCGACAGGGTGGAGCCGGAGGCGGAGGCGCTGACGCCCTCCACCTGCTTATCTGTGATCGTGTAGGTCATGCCCGCCGGGTCGTCGCCGTCGGGGTCGCTGACCCACTGGTCCATCGCGATCTGGGAGGCGTCCTCGCCGGCGGCGACGTCGACGCGGGTCGGCACGATGCGCGGCGGGCGATTGTGGGCGGATTCGACCAGGACGGGCAGGGCCAGTGTGGACACGATGCCCGTCGCGTCGGAGGGGTCAGAGCCGTCCGTGACCTCCACGATGATGGAGGTCGGGCCCGAGAAGTCCTCCAGCGCAGTGTAGGTGAGTGTGCGTGTGTCCTTGACCAGTGTGGAGCCGTCCCAGCCGAGGCCGGCGCTGGCCTTGGAATCGCCGGTCAGCTGAACGGAGCGCCCGGACCTGGTCAGAATGTAGTCGTTGAGCGCGATTTCCTTGGTGACGCCGGCCGTGACCTTGATCGGCAGGGCGCGGGTGTCCAGCGTTGGCCGGGTGATCTCGGTTCCGGGCACGCGCACAATAGCCGACGCGGACAGTCCGTCGTGGTCGGTCACCGTATAAATGACGGTCTGTGGCTTCGGGGACAGGGGAATCGTCAGGGTCTCGCCGGAGGTGCCGATGCCCGAATCCGGGCTGGAGAGCGTATCGTCCTGGATGTCGCCGTCGGGGTCCTCATCGTTTGTCAGCACGTCGACCGAGACGGACCCGGAGGCTGCCTGCACGTCGGCCAGGGACACCTCGTCGTCGCGGGCGATGGGAGCAAGGAGCGGTGCGGTGGGGGTGACCACGACGGAGCACACGCCCTCGGCGCGGCCGCCAGCCCCGTCCTCGATGGCGTAGGAGATCACGTGCGTGCCCTCCTGCTGGGGCGCCGTAAAGACGATGCGCCCGGAGCGCTCCGTCACGTCGATGCCCGAGGGCGCGGACACGGACCCCTGCGCGAGGGTCAGGGGATCGCCGTCGGGGTCAATGTCGTTGGCCAGAACGGCGACCGACACCTTGGTGCCCGGACGCACCCTCACGGAGTCCGGCATCGCGACGGGCGTCTGGTTGAGCGAAGGACGAGGCGCGACGCCGACGCGGATCCCGCCGATGGCCTGCTTCCCCAGGGCGTCCTCGACGACGTAGGTGAAGGAATCCGTTCCCTGGACGTCGTTGCCGGGCGTGTACTCGAAGTTCGACCCCACCTGGGTGACGGTCCCGAGGCGCGCCGACGAGGCCATACCGACGAGCGTCACGGAGTCGCCCTCGGCGTCTATGCCCTCCAACGGAATGGGGATCGTGACCTTGTGCCCGGCGACGGTGCGGGCGACAACGTCCTTCGGGCGCGGCGCCGTGTTCGTGTCCTCGTCCATGGCGACGACGGTCAGGTTGACGACGGCCGAGGCGACGTTACCGGCCGTGTCGGAGACCGTGTAGACGATGCGCCCCGAACCGGGACGGGAGCCGCCGCGCACGCGCACGACGTTATTCGAGACGAAGACGCTGCCCAGGTCGGCGGGGATCTCGTGCTGGAGTTCGCTGGAGACCGTGAGCTTGAGCCCCGCGGGGGAGCGGTCGTTGTCCAGGACCGACACGGAGGCCACGTCCCCGACGCGCACGACCAGGGAATCGTCGTTCAGTTCGGGCGGCGCGGATTCGGTGTTGGCGGGGGCGGGCAGGATCGTCACCGTCGCCGAGGCCGTGGCAACCCCGTTGGACACCGTGTAGGTGAACGATGCGGGGTTTGAGAGGCCGGAGGGTGCGGTCACGCGCACCATCTGGCGGTTGACGAGTGCGACCGCCAGGGGTGAACCCGTGGGCACGTCTAGTTGCTGGACGGTGAGGACGCCGCCGGTGGGGTCCGAGTCGTTGGCCAGCAGGTCCACGAGCACTTGCCCGCCGTCGGGCAGGACCCCGAGGTCGTCCTCGGTGCTGGGCGGCAGGTCGGAACCGGTGGGGGCGACGTCCACGCGGATGATGCCGGTCGCGGTCGTGGGGCCGTCCGTGATCGTGTACGACAGGTAGTAGGTGCCGGCGGTATTGCCGTCCACCGTGATTGTTCCCGCCGTCGAATCCATCACGGCGGTGATGCCGGCGGGCACGTCGTCCACGGAGACGAGCCTGAGCGTGTCAGAGTTGGGGTCGGTGTCGTTAGCCATCGGCGAGATCGACGCGGATGAGCCTTCGCGCACGACGAGGTGGTCGGCGTTTGCGACCGGCGGCTCATTGGCGCTTTCCTTGACGGTGACGTTAATCGAGCCGTCGCCCGCGTCGCGCCCGTCGGACACGCTGATCGCGACCGCGTCCTTGCCGGGCGCGTGCCCGGCATCGATGATTTCAACGTTGCCGTTTTCGTGGGAGTTCACCGTCATCCCCGTGGGGGCGGTCGCGCCAGCCAGGAAGAAGGGGTCTCCGTCGGGGTCCACCCAGTTCGTCAGCCCGTTGACGGTGGTCCGACCTCCCTGACCCAGGGAGACGGAGGGCACGATCTTCTGCACGGGCGCCTCGTTGACGTCGTCGCCGTGGACGGTCAGCGTCACGTGGGCCTGCGCGGTTCCGCCCCGCCCATCCGAGACCTCGTAATCGAAGGTCGACGTGCCCGACGCGTCCTTGTTGACGGCGATCTGCAGGGCCGCACCCTCTCGGGCGACACTGACCTGCCCGAGGGAGGGCTGCGTGAGCGCCGAGGCCGTCATGAAGTCGCCGTCGGCGTCGGAATCGTTCATGAGGACAGGAAGGATCACGGTCTTTCCTGCGCGCACCCCGAAGTCGTCGTCCACGGCCTCGGGCGGCGTGTTGTCCTGGTTGCGGTCGGGTGCGACCGTGTTGTCGATGTCGTCGACGGACTGGTCCTCGGTTTCTTTCTCAGACTCGAGTTTCGATTCCAGCTGATCCCAGTTGTCGACCAGGATCATGTCGGAGTCGGGCAACCACAGGCCGTCCTTCTCGATGTCGTTGAGGACGATGACGTCACGATTGGTGCGGAAAATAGCCTTTTCGGCGCTCGCGAGGGAGTCGACGACCATCTCCCGGTCATCTGCGTCGGAGGGGCAATCCCTCACGAACGCGCCGGTTGCCGACCAGGCCGCATACGCGCACTTGTTGTGCGCGACCGGGCGGGTGGGGTTGCCTCCGGGGGCGGGTGCCGGCACGGTCGTGGGCGTGCCGCCGCCAATGGGAACCCTGATGAGGGCGTCGGGGGAGGAGAGTAGGACCTCGTTCGTCTTCGGCCCGGTGTCCTGGAGGACGACGCGCTCACCGTCAATGCGCTGCGTCTTGCCGCCCGGCAGGTAGAGCGTGGAAGTGTCCCGATCCCAGACGACCACGTCGGTTCCGACGGCCGCGATCTGCAGGTAGTCGGTGGCGCCGATGCCCGTCAGGGGTGTGGTCTTGGTGTCTGTCAGCGCGCGGCGCTTCAGCAACGACGTCACGCGCCCAGCCTCGGCGGACACCGCGTGGACGTTGCCCTCCGAGTCCACGGTCGTGATCGCGCCGGGTACGTCAGAAATACTGGCGTCCGCATCGTCCGCGTTGATGGGCGCGGGGTGGTCTGCCTGCTGCACCCACACCTTGCCGTTGGGCGCGTCCGTGACCGCGATTGTGCCGCCGCGCACGTCCGTGGTCATTCCCCGGTAGTCCACTGCCGACGTCAAGGTGGCCGTTGTGACGTCAATGGGAGACAGCGTGTTGGCCGCCTGATCGGAGAGCTGGACCTGCTCGCCGTTCTGGAAGACGTCGAAGGCTGAGGATGCCGCGTGCAGCCCCGCGTCCATGAGGCGTGCCGGGACGTTCACGTGTGCGACGATGCCTCGCTTCGCGTTGGTGACCCACACGCCGCCGTCGTTGAGGTCGACCTTGGTTTCTTCGACGCCGGGCGCGATGAACGCCAGGACGAGTGAACAGACGCCGAGGGCTGCGACCGCGCCGGTGAGGACCGATCGACGGGGGTTCCGAATACGCATGCGGGGTCTCCAAGAAGAACACGTTAATGGGTATCCATTTCATGCTACGTCAGCCAGACAAGGCCCCTCGCCATCCGCGTGTACAACTTCTAGTACAGTCCTGCGCTCCCCATCGAACCCGCGCCGTGCACTCCTCTCGCGGGGGTGAGACGATACCGGCATGGACGCCGCAACCGACCTGACCCGACCCGCTGAGAGTGCCCAGGCCTCGTCCCCGAATCCGCAGCGCGGAAGGGAACCCTACCGTCAGCCGGGAGGATCGATCCTGCTGGCCGCCACCCCCATCGGGGACGTGCGCGACGCCTCCCCGCGCGTCGTCGAAGCCTTGCAAGGGGCAGACATCGTCGCCGCCGAGGACACGCG
>ERZ1674044.52-NODE-52-length-18862-cov-22.811613_pt1 | contig 18862 bp, 16 predicted proteins | sample MGYA00581132_ERZ1674044 | MGnify/ENA primary metagenome ERZ1674044 (study PRJEB41354, sample SAMEA4873341) | human saliva metagenome | biome: human-associated habitat [ENVO:00009003]; feature: mouth environment [ENVO:08000002]; material: saliva material...
GTCCGGGGCTTGTGGAGCGGCTGACGGGAATCGAACCCGCGTATCAGGCTTGGGAAGCGTGCGCTCTACCATTGAGCTACAGCCGCATCTTTTTCAGTGTATCGCGCTTGCTTGTCGAGCGTGAAATATGTTGCGGCTGTTTGTGTGCGGGGTGGCGGGGTTGAAATGTGATGTAGGCCTGTGTGCTGGGGCTGGTGGATGCCTGCACGTGGGTGGTGTTTGCCAGGTATCCTTTAAGCGTGCTTATTTCAGATCGCGATATTCGTCAAGAGATTGCTGATGGGCGCATCGTTCTTGATCCGTTCGATGAGTCGATGATTCAGCCTGCAAGTGTGGACGTGAGGATTGATCGTTTCTTCCGTCTGTTCGATAACCATAAGTACCCGCATATTGATCCTGCTCAGCCGCAGGAGGATTTGACGCGCCTGGTTGAGGTGGCTCCTGATGAGCCGTTTATTCTGCATCCGGGTGAGTTTGTGTTGGGTTCTACGTATGAGAAGGTGACGTTGCCTGATGATGTGGCTGCCCGCCTGGAGGGTAAGTCGTCGTTGGGTCGTCTGGGTCTTCTGACTCACTCTACGGCTGGTTTTATTGATCCTGGTTTTTCGGGGCATGTGACGCTTGAGTTGTCGAATATGGCGACTTTGCCGATTATGTTGTGGCCGGGTTCTAAGGTTGGTCAGTTGTGTTTCTTCCGTTTGAGTAGCCCGACTGAGCATCCGTATGGTTCTGGTGCGTATGGTAACCGTTACCAGGGTCAGCGTGGCCCGACTGCTTCGCGTAGTTATTTGAATTTTCATCAGACGATGATTCCTGCGGATGGTTCTGTGGAGTCTTAGTCTTTCCCGCTTTGGGGTGCGGGCGTGCAGGCTGTGTGTTTGTGCGCCCGCGTTGGGCGGTTTTTTCGCCTGTTGTGCTCGTGCGTTCACTCGCGTGCGGGTTTTTATCTCTCACTCTCTAAGGATTTTTGATGAATCTGAAGCCTGTTGTTCTGCGTGTTGCTGGCGCGGAAGTTTCTTTGTATCTGATTGATATGTCGGACTCTTTTGTGGAGCGTTTTAAGAAGGCGTGGGAGCCTCTTGCTCCGGAGTTTTTTGATACTCCTGATGAGGCGTATGCTTCGTTGTCTCGTTTTGATCAGGTGATGCTGGTTCATGCGCCGACTGATGAGTCGGTGATGGATTTGGCGAATCCGTTGATGGGTTCGTTTGATAAGGTTTCGACGTTGCGTGTGGCTGATGATGATTCGGGTATGCAGGATCTGACGAGCCGTATTACGTTGGCGATGATTGAGCAGTTGGTTGGTCGCGGTGTGATGCTGCATGCGGCTGTTATTGGTGACCCTGAGTCGAAGCGCGCTGTTGCGCTGGTGGGTGTTTCTGGTAGCGGTAAGACGACTGCGTCGCGTTTCTTGGGTTCGAAGTTTGCGTACCTGACTGATGAGACTGCGATTATTTCGGATGAGGGTGTTGTGTCGCCGTATCCGAAGCCGTTGTCTGTGATTGTTGACCCGAATACGCCGAAGGATCAGCAGAACCCGGTGGATTTGGGCCTGAATGTGGTTGATCGTGATGATCTCAGCTATGAGCTGTCGCGTATTGTGTTCATTTCTCGTGATGAGTCGGCTTCGGAGCCGTATTTTGAGCGTGTTCCGTTGCATGAGGCTCTGGTGTTCTTGAGCGAGCAGAGCTCGGGTCTGGCGCGTCACCCTGAGGGTGTTGTGTCGCTGGCTAAGCTGGTGGAGCGTTGCGGCGGCGTGTGGCGCCTGGTGTACTCGGAGATTGAGGATACTTTGCCGCTGGTTCAGGATCTGCTGAATGGTGGTGAGCTGCCGAACGCTGATGAGGTTGAGAAGCTGGAGAAGTACACGGTTGAGGACCACCTGCCGGGTGTGTTCTTGAACGGTACGATTGCGGTGTCTCGTATGCCGGGTACTTCGGGTGTGCATGTGGGTGAGGACGGCCCGTTCTTGCTGCTGTGCGATACCGAGCTGAATGAGCTGTCTGATTTTGCGGCTGAGTGCTGGCTGCAGGCTGAGGGCGACATTTCGTACGATGACCTGTTTGCGCGTCTGGCTGAGATCTTTGAGGGCCTGCCTGCGGAGGCGTATGACGAGAATCTGAGCGCTCTGGCGGCTGGTTCGATGCTGTGGGTTCGTGTGATTGATGATCCGCTGATTGATGACGCGACCTGGGCTCAGATGACCAGTGATGAGGTTCTGGATGAGGAAGAGCAGCAGATTGCGCTGGATTCCTCTGAGGATGCTGTCGCTGACGATGAGGACGACGTGGTGGAGGACTAGCCACCGCGGCTTACTGAGCTCCGCTTGGTAGGCGCTGCTCGATAGGCACTGCTTAAGCACAAGGGAGGGGCGGGTAGAAGATAATCTTCTACCCGCCCCTCCCTGTGTGTTTGCAAGGTTGCGTTTGCGGGCTTGTATTTGCGGGGTTTGCAAGGACGCTTAGCCCCACGACGCCTTACTGGGCTGCCTTGTTGCGGCGCTTCTGTTCACGCTTTTGCTCGCGGCGCGCCGCACGCATACGCAACGGACCGGGCGCCTTCACCGGCAGCAGCAGGAGCAGACCCGCCACCACAACGATCAGAATACCGAGCACACCCCAAATCTGCGCGCCCATGATGCTCACGCACAGACCGAACAGCATCGGTGCCAGGAAGCTGGTGGCACGACCCGTGGTCGAGTACAGGCCGAACAGCTCACCCTCAGTACCGGGATCCGCTAGACGCGCCAGGAAGGTGCGGGACGCCGACTGTGCCGGGCCCACGAACAGGCACAACAGCAGGGCGCATACCCAGAACACGCCCGGTTCGGGGAAGAACATCAGCGGGGTAGCCGCCAAGATAATGCCGACCAGCGAGATAACAATAATCGCCTTCGGGCCCAGGTAGTCATCCAGGTAGCCGCCCAGGATCGCGCCAGCCGCCGCGACAGCGCTACCGGCAATACCGAACAGGATCACCTCGGAAGTGCTGAAACCGAACGTGCCCGCCGCAAGAATACCGCCGAACGTAAAAATACCGGACAGACCATCACGGAACACCGCCGAAGCAATCAGGAACCACAGGGTCTGCGGGGACGTCATCTTCAGCCGCTTAATGGTGCGCCACAGCGCCTTGTAGGAGGCGAGCAGACCGCCCTGACGAGCCGGGGAGAGACGCTCCATACCGAGCTCCAGGAAACGCAGTTCGCGGGTGGGCAGCACCTCCGGCAGGAAGCGCTCGCGGGTACGCATACGCACCAGCAGCGGCACGCAGAAGATCAAACACCAGGCGGCGGCGAATAGCGCGACCGCACGGATATTCAGGGCGTTATCGGTGGTCAGGCCGAGCACCTCGGGGGTAAGCACAAAACCCCACAGCACCACAGCCAGTGCCAGGATGCCGCCAATGTAGCCGGCAGCCCATCCGGCGCCCGAAATCTTACCGATATTCTCCGGGTGGGAGATACGCGGCAGCACGGCGTTATAGTTCACGTACGCGAACTCGCTGAACACGCTCGCCGCAGAAATCAGGGTGACACCCAGCCACAGGTACTGCGGAGTGGGGCCCACGAAGAAGCACGCCGCCATCGAACCGACCAGCAACATGGTGTTCACACCGAGCCAGAAGATGCCCCTGCCGGACTTGTCGTTACGCTGACCGGTCACCGGCGCCAGAATCGCAATGAGGAAACCGGCAATGGTCAGACCCAAAGATAGCGCCGAAGAGGTCTCTTCGGGCGTACCGAAATAGCTGCTGGTCAGGTACACGGTGAAGATGAAGGTCGTCATAATCGAGTCGAAGCTCGACGAACCAACATCCCACATGACCCAGGACGCGACCGAACGGCGGCTGTTCGCGTGGTCAACGACCCTACGCTGAGCCTTCGCCTTACGGCGGGGAGAAGAAATAGTCATAGTTGTGCTTTCGGATGCCGAGGTGGCGCTTCAGCGTAGCGGCGGCATGAAACCGGCTGAAGTGGGGCGGGCGTGCTGAAGAAGGAACACCAGGCGGTACGTACCGAGTGGAGATACGTACCGCCTAGTTCATGAACTTTCGCGCGGAAGGCGCAAAGTCTTAGTTGAAGAAACGACGCTGCAGGCGAGCAATACCGAAGCTCACCACAGCACCCACGACGGAGGTCAGAACGGTCCAGAGGATGACCTGACGCAGGGTGTCTTCAGACTCGTGGGAAATGGCGGGAGGCTGGTTACCGGTAGCCTTGGTCCAGGCTGCGCCCAGGCCCTTACCAACCAGGGCAGCAGCGCCCATGTTGATACCCGCAATAGCAAGCTTAGCGACGGGGTTCATGTGTATCTCCTTAGCTGTATACGATGCGGCGTCCTGCCCGTGAACCCCTTCGGGGTTGGGGTGAGAAAAGAGCGCCACTCCCTAGCGTATAGGGTTTAAGGCGTTCGTGCCGCCTTGGAGCCGCTCCGTCCCAAAATTGTACACCGTGCAATTCTGTAATGTGGGCAGAAGAAGAAAACAAAAAGCGGCAAATTGGCGCGAACAGCCAGACACGCCTACAATCGAACCTGGGCTTCCACCCGCACCAAAACGGTACGGACAAGGAACCCCACACGACAGGGGAGCGCCACCGAGGCGCTGAGAGTGCTAAGCAGACCCTCGAACCTGATCCGGTTAGTACCGGCGTAGGGAGTCGAATTTCTTCTCAATGCCCTCGTCCAATCAGAGGGCGAGGACATTCCCCTTCCAACGACGGAAGGACCATCAATGTCACAGAACGCAACCCCCGCCTCCCAGGCATCTACCCAGGCACCCGCACAGGCAGAAGCGAAGAAGCCGAACCTGCGCTGGCGAGTCAACGAAATCGTCATCGCCGCAGTTATCGCAGTAGCCTGCGCCGTCATCTTCTGGATCTGGGACATCGCAGTTTCCCCCGCCACCAAAACCGCACTCGTAGCAGCACCCGAATTCCGCCCCCTCATCGGCGGCGCATGGCTGCTCGGCGGCACCCTCGGCGGCCTGCTCATCCGCAAGCCCGGTGCGGCACTCTTCTGCGAAATCGTCGCAGCATTCATCTCCGTACTCTTCACCGGCGGCGCATGGAGCGGCGAAATCCTGCTCGCAGGCCTCATCCAGGGCATCGGCGCAGAAGTTGCCTTCGCAATCTTCGGCTACCGCCGCTGGAACGCAACCGTCGCCATCTTCGCCGGTGCACTCTGCGGCCTGTTCATGGGCGGTAACGAAATCTTCATCTACTACCCCGACATGGAACCGGTCAAGGCAATCATCTACGTAGCGTGCTCCGTCATCTCCGGCGCAGTCATCGCAGGCTTCCTCGCATGGATTCTCGTGCAGAACCTCGCCAAGACCGGTGTGCTCTCCTCGCTGGCATCCGGCAAGACCCGCCGCTAACCACCAGCAACTAGCCACCAACTAGTCACTCACCACGAGTCACTCACAACGAGTCACCACTCGGCACACAACAGCAGCCGCACAAAAGGCTAAGGAACCATCATGGAAGCAACACCGCGCGGGGCGCGCATCGAGCTCAACAACTTCAGCTGGCACCACCCCGGACGCCCAGAACCCGTCATCAGCGGACTCAACCTCACCATCAACCCCGGTGAAAAAGTCCTGCTACTGGGCACCTCCGGCGCCGGCAAATCGACGCTCCTGCACGCCATCGCCGGTGTGCTCCACGATGACGACGGCGAATCCGCCGGCGGCACCATCACCATCAACGGGCAAGCACCCGCCGAAGCACGCGGCACCGCAGGCATGATGCAGCAGGACCCCGAATCCTCCATCGTCATGGCAACCGTCGGCAATGACGTAGCCTTCGGCCCCGAAAACCTGCGCGTACCCCGCGAAGAAATCTGGGACCGCGTCACCGAAGCCCTCACCGCCGTAGGACTCAACCACCTGCCCCTCGACCACCCCAGCAGCGCGCTGTCCGGCGGACAGAAACAGCGCCTCGGCCTGGCGGGCATCCTCTCGATGCACCCCGGCGCCATGATCCTCGACGAACCCACCGCCAACCTCGACCCCTCCGGCGTGCAGGAAGTACGCGACAGCATCCTCACCGCTACGGAGGCGACCGGCGCGACCCTGCTCGTCGTGGAACACCGCGTGAGCATCTGGGCGCCGCACATGGACCGCATTATCGTGCTCGGCGAAGGCGGCACCATCACCCACGACGGCGCACCCGACACCGTACTCACCGAAGCACGCCAAGAACTCATCGACGCGGGCGTGTGGGTACCCAACTACGTGCCGCGTGCACCGCAGACCGGTAATATTGCGGGCGGTGAAAACGAGGGCGGCGAGGCGCTACTTCGCGCCGAAAACCTCAGCATCACCCGCGCACAACCCACCCCCAAACAACGACGCGCACGCCGACGCACCATCAAACGCCTCGGCGACACCCCCGCACCCGTACCCACCGACCTGCCCGTACTGCGCAGCGGCATCAACCTCACCCTGCACGCCGGCGAACACCTCAGCGTGCTCGGCCCCAACGGCGCCGGCAAATCAACCCTAGCCCTCACCCTCGCAGGGCTCCTCACCGCACCCGACGGCACCCTCACCGCCACCGACGCGCTGCGTAATTACGACGGCGAGCGCGGCAGCAACCACGGCGGCGAGCGCGCCCACTGGGACATTCCCACCTGGACCCCCGCCCAAATGCTCAGCCGCATCGGCTACGTCTTCCAAGAACCCGAATACCAGTTCATCCGCGGAACTGTACGCGAAGAACTCGAACTCGGCCCCCGCCGACTCGCCGCGCTCAACCGCGTTCCCCTCGACGAAGACGAGCTCGCCGCTCGCACCGACGAACTCGCAACCCGCCTACGCCTTACCCATCTACTCGACGCCAACCCCTTCACCCTCTCCGGCGGCGAAAAACGCAGGCTCTCCGTAGCCTCCGCACTCGCCACCGCACCCAAAATCCTCATCCTCGACGAACCCACCTTCGGCCAAGACGCACGAACCTGGGCAGAACTCGTCGACCTCATCCGCGAACTACTCGCAGGCGGCACCGCCGTCATCTCCATCACCCACGACGAAGACTACACCGCCGCACTCGGCGGCAACCACATCACCCTCGAAGCCCTAGACACCTCCGAAGCCCTCGCAACCCCCGGAAAGGAGAACGCATGAACACCGACTTCTTCGGCACCATCGACCGAACCAGCTACTTCAGCAACCTCAACGCCGGCGTAAAACTCATCGTCTCCTTCACCCTCATCATCGCCGCACTCATCGTGCGCGACCCCCTCACCTCCGGAATCCTCTTCGCCCTCGAACTGCTCGGATTCATCCTCGTCGGATTCCGACCCGTCAACGTCCTCGCCCGCTTCTGGCCCATCCTCATCGCCGTCATCACCACCGGCTGGTCCGTCGCCATGCTCAGCGCCAAAAGCGGCACCACCATCCTCGACCTCGGCTTCAACAGCATCACCACCGACTCCGCCGCCGTCGGCGCAGCCATGATGATCCGCTCCCTCGCCATGGTCCTACCCACCCTCGCATTCGTACTCACCACCGACCCGACCGACCTCGGCGACTCTCTCGCACAAACCTTCAAGCTACCCTCCCGGTTCGTGCTCGCAACCGTCGCCGCGCTACGCCTCGTCGGTATTCTCTTCGCCGAATGGAACGCCCTCGGCCAGGCACGACGCGCCCGCGGACTCGGTGCAGGCCAATCCCTCGCTGGACGCGCACAAACCTTTGGCGGGCAAAGCTTCGCCCTGCTCGTGCAGGCAATCCGCCGCGGCTCCCGCCTCGCCATCACCATGGAGGCGCGCGGCTTCGGCGCAGGCGAACGCACCTGGGCTCGTGTGCCGTCCTATTCGCCGCGTGATGTGCACGTGAGCATTGCTGCCGCCGTCATTATCGCTGTTGCGTACGGTGCATCTATTGCGGCGGGTACGATCCAGTTCCTTTGGGCCTAGACCGTTCCGTTTCTGGTTCCGCTTTCGTAGCTCCGCTTGGGAAGCGGTATTCGTCCTCGTTCCTACAGGGAACCCGCCCTCGCTTCGCTTCGGGCACCCTGATGTCACTACGGACGATACCGTCTTCCCGCGCTGGGACACGGGTAGGGAGGCGCCCGCACTCTTCCTTCGCTGCGGAGAGCGTCCGGGCTGACACCCTGAGGGCGCTTCCGGAAAATGCGGCTACACCCGCTACTACTGAACAGGAAGGTACGGCACCTCCTGCCTACGGTTCGGCAGCGAACGTACAATAAAACTATGTCTAGTACCGTAATTCTTCTGAACGAGCAGAACCCGCAGGGCATCTTCGTTGACCCGTCCGTGCCCCTCATCAGCGTTGATGACCAGGGCTTCACCCGCGGCGACGGCGTCTTCGAGACTATGCTGTCCGTCAACCGTCGCGTGCGTAAGCTCGGCATGCACCTGTCCCGCCTCGAGTCGTCGGCGCGCATGCTGGATTTGCCCGACCCGGAACCCGAGATTCTGCGTTCGGCGGTGGAGCGCCTCATGCGTGAGGCGACCGCCGGTGCCGAGACTGCGCTGGGCGAAGAGCACATCGTGAAGATCATTATTTCGCGCGGCCCCACCCAGGCGGTGACTTCCATGCAGCCGGGCCCGTACACGCTGATTATGGCGTCGCCGGTGCCCGCCTCGATCGTGAAGCGCCGCACCGAGGGCGTGAAGGCGATGCTGCTGCCGCGCGGCCACGAGCCGATGGATAATAGCGCCTACCCGTGGCTGCTGGCGGGTGCGAAGACCCTCTCCTACGCGGTGAACATGGCGGTTCTGCGATACGTGCAGGAGCGCGGCGCGGATGACGCTATCTTCATCACTGACGAGCGTCGCGTGCTGGAGGGTGCCACCTCCTCGGTGCTGGTTGCCAAGATTGAGGACGGCAAGAAGGTGCTGTATACGCCCGAGCCGAGCCACGGCATCCTTCCCGGCACCACGCAGGGCGCGGTGTTCGAGGCGGCACGCCAGGCCGGCTGGGAGCTGGGCTTCGGCCCGCTTTACCCGCAGGATTTGTTTGAGTCGGATGGCGTGTGGTTGGCGTCGTCGGTACGTCTGATTGCGCCGGTAACTCACCTGAACGGCACGGCGCTGGCGCATGACCCGGAGCTGACCGCCACGCTGTTGAACTACCTGGCGCAGCAGAGCTAAACGCGTACAAAAAGGGACTGCCGCATATTTCCTCCGCGCCTACGCAGGGGCACCCGTCACCCGGACGCTCCGCCCTCTCCTTGCTCCGCTGCGGAGAGCGTCCGGGCTGACACCCTGAGGGCGCATCCGGAAAACGCGGCAGCCCCTACGCTTCATGTACGGGCACAGCAAAGCCCCGGACGCGCAACCCTTAGCGGGTCGCCCATCCGGGGCTTTAGCTACACAAAAATCAACAACAGGCTATTGGCCCGCCGCCGGAGCCTCATGGCTCTTGCCGTCAGCCGAGTAATCCGAATCCTTACGCGGCGTAGTCCACAGCACCAGCGCCGTCAGGACCGCGAAACCCAGAATGGAGAAGCCCATCGGCAGGTACTCATGCTCACCGGCAAACGACACCAGCGGCGCCGCCAACGCACCCAGCATCGCCTGAACCGTACCCATCACCGCCGAAGCACTACCCGCCATGTGGCGTGCCTCATTCAGCGCCAACGCCGAAGCATTACCAAAAATCAGGCCGCACGAGCTGGTCAGCAGGAACAGCAGAATCAGCGTCGGCACCAGCGAGATACCGATAAGGAAGCTAACCACCAGCAGCGAAGACACCACCAGCAGGCTCACCACGCCAACATTCACGATGCGGCGCTGCGCCACACGACCCACCAGCTTCGTTGCAATCGCGCTGAACAGCACAATGCCAATCGAGTTCACACCGAACACGATCGTGAACTCAGTCTCGGACATGCCAAGAATCTTCTGCAACACAAACGTCGAACCGGAAATATACGAGAACAGCGCACCAAACGCGAAGCACATCGTCAGCATGAAACCCAGGTAGCGGCGAATCTTGAAGACCTTCGGCAGCTCCGAGTACACGCTCAGGGCGGTGCCCTGGTAGCGTTCCTCCACCGGCAGGGTCTCCTTAATCACGAAGATCACGCCGAGCATCATGATCGCGGTAATCACGCCCAGCACATGGAAAATATCGCGCCAGTTACCCCACGACAGCACCCAGCCACCAAACAGCGGCGCAAGCACCGGCGCGAAGCCGTTAATCATCATCATGACGCCCATGAGCTTAGCGGTCGCCAACCCCTCAGTCGTATCAGCCACGATAGAACGCGCCAACACCGCACCAATCGAACCGGTGAAGCCCATCATGAAACGCGCAAAAATCAGCAGCTCAATATTCGGCGCGAAACCACACGCCACCGTCGCAATAAAACAGATGACCGCACCAATCAGCAGCGGCTTGCGGCGGCCCGTCTTATCCGACAGCGGACCCACGACCAGCTGGCCGAGCGCCATACCCACCATGAACGCACTCAGAGTCAGCGATGCGTTCGTGCTGGTGGTGTTCAGATTCTCAGCGACTGCGGGTAGCGCCGCCAGGTACATGTCCGTGGCGAGCGGTGCGATAGCGGTCAGCAGCGCCAGAACAACAATGAAAAGGGGCGATAGCCCGAAAGAGGTCTTAGTCGACTTCGAAGACATATGTCTTAGTTTTTCTTTCTGTGTGATGTGCGTGCAACGGCGCCTGCGGCTCTACAAAACATGGATGCGGCGGTACCACCCCAGGGATGAGCTTGCGCAGGCTGGAAGCACAACTTGTCCACGGTAGCAGAATTGGGGGTGGCTTCGTAAGTTAAATGTTTGATATTTTTTTGAGCTGGGAGAGACAGGATTGCAGAGGGCACGCAGAAGGGACGGTGCTATCCACGCTCCTACAGGGGCACCCGTCCTCGCTTCGCTTCGGGCACCCTGATGTCGCTTACGGATAACACTGCCCCTTTAGCGGTTTGTCTTAGCCTGCCGCTCAGCACCCTAGCCCATACAGAAATATTTGAGAAATATTCTTGAGAAGCATTGCTCGGGGCGACCGCATAATCTACGTTGGTCATACCACGCGATACGACCGGAGGGACAACCTCAGATGCGCAACCACTATTACAAATATTTGCTATGCATCCTGCTGCTCATAGCTTGCGTCTTGCTCGTAATCCTTACTGTGCTTTCTAACAACAACCCGGGTAACGGCAAAGACGGCGCTGCCTCCACGCACGCGCCGAGCAATACCTCAACCTACTGGGATAAAGACCGCATGGAATCCGCTAGCCCGGCTCCTATGCCTGAATAAAACAGCGCCTGAGTAAAACCGCCTCTGAATAGCCGTAGGGCCCAATGCTTCGAGATACACGAAGCATTGGGCCCTACTGTCTTGTAGGCGGCTGCTACTGTGCCGCGCTGTCGTAGATGAAGTCCGCGGTCGCGTAGTCCTCCGGGATTTCGGCGAGCAGCGCTTCCTCCTGCTCTGCCCAGCGTTCCCAGTGCGGGCGGAACGTGTCACCGTCACGAGCCATGGCGCGTTCGTAACGCACCTCGTCCGGGGCGGTGGCGAGGATACGCACCTCGCAGGCGCCCGCAATCGCGCCGACACCCTCACAGATGATGACCTGCGTAGCCGCCGGGTCGACGGTGCGCACCTCACCGGGGGCGCCCGCCTCCCAATCCCACGGGGTGTAGGTTCCGGCAATACCTTCGGTCAGCTGCACGGATAGCGCGTCCCACGCCTCCACGCCGTCGAAGAGGCCGTCCCAGCCGGGGTAGAAGTCGTCCAGGTGCAGCACGTGCACGCTGTGGCCGGCGGCGGTGAGCTCCTGCTCAAGCTGCGCGGCGAGGCTGGTTTTGCCGGTGCCGCTGCGGCCGTCAATGCCGATGATCAGCGGGATCTGCGCGAAGTCGGCGAGGAACTGGGCACGGAATTCGGTGAATTCGGCGGTGTCCATGTCGAAGTCGTTGCCGATGCCGTGTTCCAGGCGCAGCATGTCTTTGCAGAGCTCCAGGATTTCGGTGGTGCCGGTGACGTGGCGGTTCTGGTTCAGGGGAATACGCTGACTCACTGCGCGTCGCCTTCCTGCTTGAGATGGTTGATGAGGCCGCGTGCGGCGGCGTCAATGAGGCCGGTGGTGTACACGAAGTCGCGTTCGCTACCGTACCAGGGGTCGTAGATGCCGAGCTGGTCCAGGTGGGTGGTGGTGACCTTCGGGTCGAAGCTGCGCATCATGCGGATCTTGGCCTTGTCGTCCTCGTTGCGGGCGAGGGCTTTGAGGCGCAGGTAGTGGGGTGCGTCCATGGCGAGGATGAGGTCGTTGCGGTCGAAGTCCTCGACGGTGAAGACGCTGGCGCGGTGCGCGGACGGGTCGATACCGCGGGCGGTGAGCTGCGCGGCGGCGCGCGGGTCGATGCGGTTGCCTTCTTCTTCGTTGCTGATGCCGCTGGAGGTGACGGTGACGGGCACGCCGGCTTCTTGGGCGTGCTGGCGGATGAGGTATTCGCCGACGGGGGAGCGGCAGATGTTGCCGGTGCAGACAGTCATGATTCGGTACATGGTTCTAGTGTATCGGTGGGGTAGAGGGCGGTCGGACGCGGCGGGGCTCGGGGCGGCTTTGCGGGCGGCGCTGTGAGGGGCGGATGCGCTCGCCGGTGGGGGCTGCCGCCGCCGGGGCTGTCGCTACCAGAACCGGGCGTGAAAAGGCCCCGCCGACGAGGGGCCGGTGGGGCCTTTTAGAGATGAGCCTTATTCTGGTTTTTCTTCTTCTCCGTCATTAGATTTATCTAACGGCTTTGCAGGCTCACTGGTTTCTTCCGAACTGGGGTCGAAGAGTACCGTTCCCACAGGGATGTGGTGTTTTATGCCGTCCCCTAGCTCAGCTTCTCCCAGAAGAATTGGGAAACTACCTTCGCTGACTGTGAAGCTGTCTGCTCGTTGATTTTTGGGCAGAGTAGCGAATCGTGCCCTGAACGTCAGCTCTAAGGCTTTAGAAATTTCCACAAACTTTGGTGAACTTGCGCTAAAGGTCGCCTCACTGAAGTCTGCGTTTTGGGTGAAGGTCGCCCTGCTGAAGTCCGCGTCTTGTGTGAAGGTCGCCCTGCTGAAGTCCGCGTCTTGTGTGAAGGTCGCCCCGCTGAAGTACGCGGTTTGGGTGAAGGTCGCCCTGCTGAAGTCCGCGTCTTGTGTGAAGGTCGCCCCGCTGAAGTACGCGTCTTGTGTGAAGGTCGCCCCGTAGAAGTACGCGGTTTGGGTGAAGGTCGCCCCGCTGAAGTACGCGTTTTGGGTGAAGGTCGCCCTGCTGAAGTACGCGTTTTGGGTGAAGATCGCCCAGCTGAAGTTTGCGGTTTGGGTGAAGGTCGCCCCGCTGAAGTCCGCGTCTTGGGTGAAAGCCGTCCAGCTGAAGTCCGCGGTTTGGGTGAAGGTCGCCCCGCTGAAGTACGCGGTTTGGGCGAAAGCCGTCCATCTGAAGTCCGCGGTTTGGGTAAAGGTCGCCCTGCTGAAGTCTGCGTTGCTGTAGAACTTGGCAGAAGAAAAATTACCTTTCTCAATTGTGATGGCACTGAGGGGATAGAAAATGGGTGCTCGGCTGAAATCGAAATCAAAGTCACTCCAGGGTCCTGGAACGGTTTCGATTATTTCACCCTCATCATTCTTGGGGAAGGTACTACTGCGCTTGCTCATCTCGACGAAGATAGTGCAACGTACGTCCTGTTCTGCGTGGAACTTTGCATAATCTGTGGTGATGTCTTTAGGTTTTTCGTATTCATCAGAATCTTCGAAACGCTTAAGTAGGACCTGGAGCCGTAAAGACTCTTCTTCGCTGAGCTTCCCGGATTCTGATTTCTGGAGCTTTTCTAGTTCCTTGCGGGCTTCGTATTCTTCAATTTTTGCCGCCAGCGGGAATGGCGAACGAATGTAGGAGCAGAGGTTATTGATAATAACCTGCCCTTCTTTCTGTCGTTCTTTAGGATTGAGGAGGGTGTCATCAGTGAGCCACTCATCGACCAAGCCTACAAGGGTGTAGATGCCGCCTAGACGAACAGCAGCTTTCTCGTTAGCCAGCTGTTCCACAGCCTTGGTGTAGCGGCTGCGTCGTTCCGCATACACCTGGCGGGTATGGTCGTTCTCGTTTTTCTCTTTTTCCTGGTTATTCCTCCGGTGGGTTTCACCAAGAGTAATGACACCTAGAAGGCCACCTGTTGCGTACAACAAAATTTGCCGGAGAACTGGCCCATCATCATCCTTGCGGAACCCTGAGTCTATCGCAATGGGAAGAAGGAACGACCATGTAGCGCCAATGATCGCTACTGCTGCAATCGAGTAGTAGAAGAAACGTGTCTTTCGATTGTTTTTCTTGAGCCTATTCCAGACCCAACAAACAGAAGGGGCGACAATAAAGAGAACAAATGTAAGGGAAGTTATCCACAAAATCGTCGACCACGCATCACCATATGCAAAGAAAGAGCTGGCAGAAGACATAAATGCTAGAGATGGCAGCTGCTCCATGAGAGCCTCCTATCTACTTTGAGAGGAATGGTCACCCTTCAGCATAGTGCAAAACTGTCTGACATGGGTTGCTGTCAGATATAAACGAAGCTCCAGCTTGGGGCAGCACTGTGATAGGCGGATGTGTCCGCGGAGGCACACTTGCTACGGGTGTAAAAAGGACCCGCCGACGAGGGGCCGGCGGGGCCTAAAATATGAGCCTTATTCAGCGGGCTTTTCTTCCTCAGTATCGGAATTTTCAAGAGGCTTTGCTGGCTCACTGGTTTCTCCCGAGCTGGGGTCGAAGAGCACCGTTCCCTCGGGGATATGGTATTTTGCGCCGTCCAGCTCAGCTTCTCCCAGAAGAATTGGGAAACTACCTACGCTGACTGTGAAGCTGTATGCTCGTTGATTTTCGGGCAGAGTAGCGAATCGTGCCCTGAATGTCCGCTCTGAGACTTCAGAAGTTTCCACAAACTTTGGTGAGCTTGAGCTAAAGGTTGCCCTGCTGAAGTCTGCGTTTTGAGTGAAGGTTGCCCTACTGAAGTCTGCGTTTTGGGTGAAGGTTGCCATGCTGAAGTCTGCGTTTTGGGTGAAGGTTGCCATGCTGAAGTCTGCGTTTTGGGTGAAAGCCGCCCAGATAAAGTTCGCGTTTTGGGAGAAGGCCGTTTCGCGGAAGTCCGCGTTTTGGGTGAAGGTCGCCCCGTTGAAGTTCGCGTTTTGGGTGAAGGCCGCCCCGTAGAAGTTCGCGTATTGGGTAAAGGCCGCCCCGCTGAATTCTGCGTTTTGGGTGAAGGCCGCCCCGCTGAATTCTGCGTTTTGGGTGAAGGCCGCCCCGTTGAAGTTCGCGTTTTGGGTGAAGGCTGCCCCGTTGAAGTCTGCGTTTTGGGTGAAGGCTGCCCCGTAGAAGTCTGCGTTTTGGGTGAAGGCCGCTTCATAGAAGTCTGCGTTTTGGGTGAAGGTTGCCCTGCTGAAGTCTGCGTTTTGGGCGAATTTCGCCCAGCTGAAGTCTGCGTTTTGGTTGAAGGCCGCCCCGCTGAAGCCTGCGTTGCTGTAGAACTTGGCAGAAGAAAAATTACCTTTCTCAATCGTGAGGCTACTGAGAGGATAGAAAATGGGAGCTCGGCTGAAATCAAACTCAAAATCGCTCCACGTTCCTAGGGAGGTGTCGATTATCTTGCCAATCCCATCCCTAGTGAATGTACTACTGCGCTTGCTCATCTCAACAAAGACAGTGCGGCGTACATCCTGCTCTTCGTGAAATGCGGCCTGATCTTTGGAGAAATCTCCTTTATAGTTATCAGGCTCTGAATCGCCCTCAAACATCTCTGCTTTTAATGCCAGAGGGAAGGGCGAACGAATGTAGGAGCAAAGGTTATTGATAATAACCTGTCCTTCTTCGTTCTGTTTATCTTTAGTGAGGCTATCGTCCGCAATCCATTCATCGGCCAAGCCCACAAGTGTATAGATACCGCCTAGACGAACGGCTGCTTTCTCGCTAGCCAGCTGTTCTACCGCCTTGGTGTAGCGGCTACGACGCTCTGCATGAACCTGGCGGATATGGTCGCGTTCGTTCTTCTCTGCGTCCTGCTCATTCTTCTTGATGTCGGCATCAATTTTGAGACGGTCACCCTGGTTCTTCCAGTTAGTCTGCAGAAGAGTCAGAACCGCAATAATACCGCCAGTGACGTACAGCAGATGCAGGCGCAGCTGATCTGAACTGCCAGAGCTCATGCCGCAGAGCTGCCACAGCATCCAAGGCAGAAGAATCGCAACCGCGCCGCCGCCCAGGCCAAAGCCAATAAGGAGCCTAGTAAAGTGCTGGATATACCAAGGATTCTCCTGAGCTTTCGGGCTTACCGGGTTTTCTGGAGCGGATGACGCGTTATTGCTGGGCACTAGGTTCTCTCCTGTCCTCTCTGATAGGAACATTCACCTTCCAGCATAGGGTAAAGCTACTTGCCATGAGGTGCGCCCGGTCATCAACGGGGAGCTTCGCCTGCATGAGATGTGCAGACGAAGCTTCTGCAATCCGCAGCAGACGAGGTGAGTATGGAAATCCTCAAAGTAGGCGATATAGTTCCTTGCGGTGGATACAATAGCGGCGTAATTAGTATTGTCGTGTTGTTATGTCTTAAGAAATACGCTACATTATTAGGTATACGGTCATATGTACACGGCATGTCCTTATATGCAATGACTATAAAATAAATGTGGAGCTACCAGTGATGATGCGAACATCGCCAGTAGCCCCACATAGGGATCTCTAGAAGAGATGGGAAGTGACCAACTCAAACATCTCTACGAGACCAATGAACAGAGTAGCGAGATAGCTACCCCGTTCGATAATGAGCCAAAATTTCTTGGCCATAGGAGTTCCCCTCCTCTCTATTTAGTTAGAGATTGAGAGACAACGCGGAATTGCGTTGTCACTGCTGATTTTAGCAGATGACACACATTCCGCGGATTTTTGCTACCCAATTTATGTTTGTTTATCTCAGACATGGCGTAATGCCACTGGAAAGCGATAAACGAATCCGGGTAGCTAAGAATCGAAAAACCCCGCTAGAGCATACTCGCTCAAGCGGGGTTTTTCGCGCCGTTTTTATTTTCGACGTTGCTGCTCGGTGGTGTCCACTACGTGCACGAAGGACCCCACCACACGTTCAACGTGGCGGGGCCTTCACATAGTTACTGCGCGGGCTCACTCAGGCGCGTGTACTCCTTCTGCCGTGCATCCCAGGAATCCGGGTCGAATAGCACCGCCCCGACCGGGATGCGGTAGCCCACGCCGTTCAGCCCGGCTGTACCCAGCGGAATAGGCTGGCTGCCCTCGCACACCGCGAAGTTATGCGCCTCCTGACCGGTAGACCCAGAACCGGCAGACAGCGCAGCGAACCGAGCCCGGTACACCTCACCCGACTCAACATTCTTAGCCGCAAAGAGCGGCGGGCTCTTCACAAAAGACACATCGCAGAAATCTGCAGTCTGCACAAAGGACGCCCCTGCAAAATCCGCGCCTGCCTCAAAGGCTGCATCACGGAACCCAGCGAGCCCCTCAAACGTAGCCCGGCTAAAATACGCATCCCCGTAGAAGGTTGCCGCGTCAAACCCTGCATGCCCCTCAAAGACAGCATCACGGAACTCCGCAACTCCGGCAAAATCCGTTCTGAAGAAGCTCGCATTACCGCCAAAAGACGACCTAAAGAACCCAGCGTTCCCCTCAAAGGAAGCGCCGCTAAAACCCGCATCCGCCGCGAACGCAACGTCACGGAAGTCAGCGTGCCCTCCAAAAGAAGCCTCGCGGAAGTCCGCATTAGCGTTGAAAGCTACCCAGCGGAAGAGCGCATCACCAGCAAAGCGCGCGTTACTAAAGTCAGCCGTACCCATGAAAGTTACGTCGCTAAAATGCGCATCCTGGTCAAAGACCGCCCGAGTAAAGTTCGCATCGCCAGCAAAGGTCGCGTCACCAAACCCCGCAATCTCTCCGAAGGTTGCGCGGCTGAAATCCACGGTTCCCACAAAAGTAGCCCCGCTGAAATCTGAACCGTTGCAGAACCTCGCCGCAGAGAAATCAGTGTTCTCAATAGTTAGACCGTCGAGAGGGTAGAAGACGACTGCCCGGCTGAAATCGAACTCAAAGCCGCTCCACGCGCCGGGGACAACAGCCACCTCACCCTTCTCATTTTCAGCAAGGGTGCTGCTGCGCTTACTCATCTCAACGAAGATGCTGCGGCGAACATCCTGCTCACCACGGAAAGCCGCCAGATCCGTAGCGAAATCACCCGCATAGTTAGCGGGCGGCGTATCGGATTCAAAAGCTTCTGCCTTGAACGCCCGCGCGAACGGCGAACGCACATAAGCGCAGAGGGCATTGACGACGACCTGCCCCTCCTTCTGCCGCGCCTCAACGCTGAGCTGCTCGTCAGCGAGCCACTCATCCACCAGACCCGCAAGCGTGCTGATGGCACTCGCACGGACTGCAGGGTTCGGATACGCCAGCTGCTCAACTGCCTTGCTGTAACGGGTACGGCGCTCGGCATGCACCCGCTGGGGGTGTTCCAGCTTTTTCTGGGCGTTCATGCGGTGGAACTCCCCAAGAAAGAGAACGCCCAGCAGGGTGCCGGTGATGAAGAAAATGAACGGCTGAACCTCAAAAATGGCGATGTCAGTGTCAAAGGTGAAAGGCATAAAACCCGCCGTGACAATGCCCAAGAGCGCGATAGCCCAAACCCAGGTGCGGAAGCTAGACAGCTTCCCCTTGAGATTGCCGAACTGCGCGGCGAGCGGGAAAAACAGAATGACGACTGCGCAAGCTATCAGCCAAGCCCACGCGGTGCTGGGTGTGAGATGCATGTGGTTCTCCTGTCATCGTTGAAAGGGGCAGGTCATACTCAGCATAAGGTAAAGCTGCTGGGCTTGGGTG
>ERZ1674044.79-NODE-79-length-15529-cov-5.699237_pt1 | contig 15529 bp, 11 predicted proteins | sample MGYA00581132_ERZ1674044 | MGnify/ENA primary metagenome ERZ1674044 (study PRJEB41354, sample SAMEA4873341) | human saliva metagenome | biome: human-associated habitat [ENVO:00009003]; feature: mouth environment [ENVO:08000002]; material: saliva material...
TCTACACGGATCTGAACACTCTTTCCCTACACGACGCTCTTCCGATCTCTCCGGTGCTCGCTACATTGCCTCCGACCCCGAGTCAGCCACTGAATGCGCAGAAGAAAACGAGATCGTCAAGCGCATTAACTCCAACGCCATCGAGGCCACCGGCGGCCTCTTTGTGGTGACCGCTCACGACGATGAGGAGTACGCGGACCAGTTCCTGGCCCGCGCCGCCGCCGCACAGGTGCCGGCGGAAGAAATCTCCATCGCCGAGGCTCTGCGACGCGAACCCCGACTGGACCCGCGCATCAAGCGCGCGTTCGCCGTTCAGGACGGAACCGTCGACGGCTGGCAGATGACGTGGGGCGCGATCCGCTCCGCTCAGGCCTATGGCGCGCAGATCCTGACCTACCACCGCGTCACCACCATCGAGCGTGACGGCGACCGCATTTGCGCAGTCATCGTCCACGATGAGCGTGGCGGTGAAGATATTCGCATCGAATGCGGCTTCGTCCTGAACTGCGGCGGTCCCTGGGCGGGCACAATCGCGGGCATGGCCGATTGCCACGGCGTCGACGTCGTCGCCGGTGCGGGCATCATGATCGCCATGAACCACCGCCTCACCCACTCGGTCATCAACCGCTGCGTGTGGCCTGCCGACGGCGACATCCTGGTGCCCGACCACACGGTGTGCATCATCGGTACCACCGACCTCAAGTCCGACGACGCCGACAACCTGCCCATCCCCGCCGACCAGGTCCAGCAGATGCTCGACTCGGGCGAGGCCATGATTCCCGGCTTCCGCAAGGCCCGCGCCGTCCACGCGTGGGCGGGCGCTCGACCCCTCATCAAGGACTCTCGGGTCTCGGAGACCGACACCCGCCACATGGCGCGCGGCATGAGCATCATCGACCACAACACGCGAGACGGCGTCTACGGCATGCTCACCATCGCCGGCGGTAAGCTCACCACCTACCGCCTCATGGCCGAGCGCATCGTCGACATCATGTGCTCGGAGATGGGCGAGACCCGCCCGTGTAGGACCGCCGACGAGGCCGTTCCCCCGGCCAAGGAGGCGCGCCTGTACACGATCGGCCACCGCCTCGACAACGTCGAGTCGCGCAACGACGGCCCCACGCACGAGCAGATTATCTGCGAATGCGAGATGGCCACCCGAGCGATGCTTGAAAACGTCATGGACACCCTGCCCAAGGGACAGCTGGACGACGTTCGCCGCCAAATGCGCCTGGGCATGGGCCCGTGCCAGGGCGGATTCTGTTCCCAGCGAGCCGCCGGAATCGCCCACGAGCGCGGCGACATTGATTCGATGCGCGCCAACGGCCTGCTGCGCCTGTTCCTGAAGAACCGTTGGATCGGTCTGTGGCCCATCCTGTACGGCAAGCAAGCCAGGCAGGCCGTGCTCGACGCCTGGATTCACGAGGGCACGCTCGACGTCGAGCACTTGCCCGCAGCCAAGGAAGAGGTCGTTCGATGAGAGACGTCGTTATTATTGGCGCTGGACTGGCCGGGCTGGCCGCCGCGATCAAGGCCGCCGATGCGGGTCTGAGCGTCACCCTGATCACCAAGGGCGTTGGCGGCATCCAGCTCGGCACCGGCACGGTCGACATCCTCGGCTACGGCCCGGACCCGGTCGAGGCGCCCCTGGACGCGATCCCCGCGCACGTCGCCTCGCGCCCCACTCACCCCTACGCCCACGTGAGCCCCGAGCAGGTCGGTGCCTCGGTCGCGTGGCTGCGGGACATCGTCGGGCCGGACGCCCTCGTCGGTGATGAGACGCGCAACGTGCGCATTCCCACCGGAGTCGGCGCCCTGCGCCCCACCTGCCTGATTCCTCCCTCGATGCAGGCCGGAATCCCCCAGGCGGGCGCCCGCTACGCGATCGTGGGCCTGGCGCGCTTCAAGGACTTCTACCCCAGCCTCGTCGCCGAGAACCTGTCGCGTCAGACGGGCCCCGACGGCGCCCCGATCAAGGCGCGCGCCCTGAGCGTCGACTACGTGGTGCGCGAGGGAGAGATCGACTCCGTGGGAACCGTGCACGCGCGCAGCCTCGACCACGAGGAGAACCGCGCGCGTCTGGCCGCCCAGATTCGCCCTCTCCTGGAAGACGGTGAGATCGTTGGCCTGCCCGCCGTGCTCGGCCTCGACGATCCGCGAGCGTGGCGAGACCTGGCGGACAAGCTAGGACACCCGGTCTTTGAGATCCCGGTCCAGCCCCCGTCGGTGCCCGGCATGCGCTTGAATGCGTCGCTGACCCGCTTGGCTTCCGCCAAGGCGCGCGTCGTCCTCGGCTCGCCCCTGAAAGCCCTGCACACCGCCGACGGGCGCGTTCAGGCCGTCGAATACGCCAGCGCAGGACGCGCTACCCGCGTGGAGACGCGCGCCGTCATCCTGGCCGCCGGTGGATTCGAGTCCGGCGCTCTGGAGATGGACTCCTACGGTGTCGTGCGCGACACCGTGTGCTCCCTGCCCGTCATGGGCCCCACCGGTCAGCTGCTGCACGCCGACTTCTGGGGCGAGGAACAGCCCCTGTTCCTGGCGGGACTGGCCGTCGACGACTCCATGCGCGTCGTCGACGAAAACGGCAAGGCCGTGTACACCAACCTGTTTGCCGCGGGCGGCAACCTGGCCGGCGCCACCCGCTGGCGCGAAAAGAGCGGCGACGGCATCGCTCTGGCCAGTGCCCTGGCCGCCGTTGACGCGATCGTGGAGGAGCTGAAATGACCCTGGAGATGTCAACGCTGATGGGACCGGGCGTGGAAGAAGCCGACGTGTTCTCCCTGGAGGGTGATGCCGCGCTGCGCGCCAGCCTGGACGCCTGCGTCAAGTGCACGATCTGCGAGACTCAGTGCCCCGTCATGCGCGTCACCGACCTGTTCGGCGGCCCGAAGTACTCCGGCCCGCAGGCCGAGCGCTTCCGCAAGGACGGGCAGATGGTCGATAAGTCCATCGACTACTGCTCCTCGTGCGGCACCTGCTCGCTCGTGTGCCCCCAGGGCGTGAAGGTCACCGAGATCATCCACCACAGGCGCACTGCGATGAAGGAAGCGCACGGCATCCCCATGCGCGACCGCCTGATCGGGCGAACCTCGCTGATTGGCACCATGATGACCCCGGTCGCCCCCATCGCGAACTGGGCGCTCGACGTCAAGCCGATCCGTGTGGCGATGGAGGCCATCATTGGCGTGCACCGCTCGGCCCCCATGCCGCGCGCCTACGGGCGCACCTTCGAGGGCTGGTTCAAGAAGCACACGCCCCTGCCGAACTCCGGCACGCGCGGCCAGGTGATCTTCTTCCACGGCTGCGCCGGCCAGTATTTCGAGGTCGAGACCTCGATCCACTCGGTCCTGGTGCTCGAGCACCTCGGCTACGAGGTCCTGGTCCCCAAGCACGGGTGCTGCGGCCTGGCCCTGCAATCCAACGGCCTGTACAAGGATGCGCGCAAGTACGTCTCGAAGCTGACGAACGACCTGCGCACGGTGAACCGCGATGCGCCGATCATCTCCGCGTCGGGCTCGTGCGCGGGCATGCTGCGCCACGAGGCTCACGAGATTCTCGAGATGGACACCCCGGAGCTGAGGGATGTGGGTAGCCGCATGTGGGATATCAGCGAATTCCTGCTGCACCTGTACGACAAGGGTGAGCTGGACATGAACTTCCAGCGCATTGATGTCACCATCCCGTACCACGCGCCCTGCCAGGTCAAGTCCCAGGGCCTGGGCAAGCCGGCCATCGAGCTGATGAGCCTGATTCCCGGCGTGACCGTCAAGGACTCCGAGCAGCCCTGCTGTGGCATTGCGGGTACCTACGGCATGAAGAAGGAGAAGTACGCGATCGCCCAGGCCGTGGGCGCCCCCGTCTTTGACTTCATCAAGCAGGTCAACGCCGAGCTGGCGGCCTGCGACACGGAGACGTGCCGCTGGCAGCTGCGCACGGCCACGGGCGCGAACGTCGTCCACCCGATCTGGCTGATCCACAAGGCCTACGGCCTGCCCAACGGCTGAAGCCTCACGCAGTATCCCCGGGCGCGCGAGACAATGCGTGCCCGGGGATATTAGTGTGTGCATATGAGCGTCTCTCGTCGCGTTGTTGTCACTGGTGCCTCCACCGGAATTGGGTGGGCCACCGCCCGCCTGTTGGCCCAGCGGGGGTGGAGCGTCGTCGCGGTGGCGAGGCGTCGCGAGCGCCTGGAGGCTCTCGCGGCCGAGATTGGCTGCGAATACTGGGCGGCTGACCTCACCGATGAGGCACAGGTGGAAGTGATGGCCGCCCACGTCCTGGAGGGTGGTCCCGTGGATGCGCTGGTCAACAACGCCGGAGGTGCTATCGGTGTCGACCGTGTGGCGGAGGGGGACCCCGCGAGGTGGAGCGCGATGTTCGAGCGCAACGTGATGACGGCCCTGCACTGTACGCGCGCCTTCCTGCCGGGGATGCGCGAGCGCGGGGGAGACCTCGTCTTCCTGACTTCGACCGCCGCCCACGACACCTACCCGGGAGGCGGGGGGTATGTCGCCGCCAAGCACGCCGAGCGCATCATCGCCAACACGCTGCGCCAGGAGCTGGTGGGTGAGCCCGTTCGCGTCATCGAGATTGCGCCGGGCATGGTGCGCACGGAGGAGTTTTCGCTCAACCGGCTCGGCTCCCAGGAGGCGGCCGACCGCGTCTACGAGGGTGTTGCGCAGCCCCTCGTCGCCGAGGATATTGCGGAGGCGATCGTGTGGACCCTGGAGCGCCCGTCCCACGTCAATATTGACTCGATGATCGTGCGCCCGGTGGCCCAGGCGACGAACACCCTCGTGGCCCGCACGGCCCCAGAGGCGTAGGCGGCGAGCCCGCGCGAGGCAGTGGGACGAGGCCGGGGCGGGCTGGCGCACGGCGAGCGGTGAGCGTCCCCGGCCTCGTTCCTGCTACTTGGTCCAGCCCAGGACGCGCACGACGCCCGGGACGTCCTCGGTGGTCGTCGTGACCTGGGTTGCGTCGCCGCCTGCGACGGGAGCGACGAAGAGGGGGAGCGAGAGGTCGGAGTAGGGGTCCTTGGGCGACGCGTACAGTACCATCTGCGTGCCGTCGGGGCTCACGGCTAGCCATCCTTCGATGGTGTGAGTGCTCTCCAGGCCGGGCAGAGCGACTGTCGTCCAGTTGGAAACGAGCCGAGTCTGGTCCGCCGGGGTGGTCTGGGCGAGAGGCGTGCCGGGCTTGGAGTAGATGGTGCCTTGGTCGATCGTGAGGCACGTGCCGTCGGGGGTGACGGCGTCCGCGCCGAAACAGCCGACGCCGGCCTCGTTGGCGACCCACATCGCGGTTTTGGTGCGCTGGATGGACAGGTCGGGCATGACTTGGAATCGTGCGTAGTTTTCGACCGTGAAGTCTGTGGGAACGGCCTCGGGCGCTTCAGTTTCTGAGGGGAAACGGTAGATTGTGCCAACGCGATCCGATGCGGCGTCCTTGTCGATGTGGGCCACGTAGATGGCTCCGTCGGGGCCGAATTGGGCGAAATGATTGGACACGGGGGTGTGTCCGCTCGGCGTGGGAATCGCGTCGTTGAGGACGGTGATCGTGCCGTCCGTGGAGACCACGGCTACCTTTTCGTTCTCGCCGTCGTTGTTCGCGACGATCATGCGCGAGAAGTCGGGGGAATAGCACTGCATATGCTCGCACATGTACCCCGGTGCGGACAGGTACTCGCTCGGGAAGGTGAAGGTGCGCGTCGCCGTGATCGTGCCCGATTGCGGGTCGATGGCCCGCACGGTGGTGACCGTCGTGTCGATGCCAGCGTCGGAGGCGGCGAAGATGATGCCGGACATGGGGGCGGTTGCGGGGTCTTGGGAGGCGGTGGGCCCGCCGGAGGAGGGGTCCGATGGCACGCCGGTCGTGGAGGGGGTCGAGGAGTGGGCGCAGGCGCCCAACGCCAGGACGCAGGTGGCGGCGAGCAGGGCGGACGACAGGGTTTTGATGGACATGTGGCACCTCTTGAGGATGATCGGCGGGTGTCGAACGTTGCAGGATAGAGGTGAGCTGATAAACAAAGCAAGCCTCAGAAGGTGATGTGCGACACCTAAAATTTCATAGCGTTTTCACAGTTTCGCCATAAGGTCCGCTTATGTGCCGCTCCTAATCTGCGAGACAATGATGCACAATTCAGCAGAAAGGAGCGTCCCCATGTCGGAGGACAACAAGAACCTGGCGAGTAACACCGAACGCACCTCGATCCTGCCCCAGTCGGAGCTGCAGGCCGCGGATCAGACCGAAGTCCTGCCCACGCACGTAGCCCAGGCGGAAACGGCGCAGATGCCTCCCGTCGCACAGCAGGAGGGGGCTGGCGCGTTCGCCGGCACGCGCCTGGAGTCTGTCGCGGAGGCTTCTGCCGACGATCAGTTGGATGACGAGGCCGTGGCGGCTCGTGCCGCGACAGTCGAGCCCGCATCGAAGAAGACCTCGTGGGGCAAGCGCGCAGCTATCGCCGGCGCTGCAGCAGCACTGCTGTCCGTCGGCTTCGGCGCGGGCATCATCACGCATGCAGCCATCCTCGGCGACGGCGAGGACTTCTATGAGCAGGGCTACGAGGACGGCTACAACGACCAGGGATACGGCGACGAGGACGAGGACTGGGAGTCGAACAGTGGGGACCAGCAGGACCAGAATGTTGGCCCCGGCGGTCGTCAGCCCAGGCCTGGTGCCGGCCAGCAGGGGCCGGGTTCCCAGCAGGGCGATACAGGCAGCACCCGCCCGGGACCTCCTCCGGAGGGCGGCCGAGGCCCCGGTAGCACCCGCAGTGGGGGTGAGGACGTGAGTGGCCAGGAATCCGATACGAGCGCCAGCTGATCGCTGAGGGTGCGCGAGGTGGTCTGCGTCTCGCGCGCCCTCTACGCGAGCGTGGCCACCAGCGTCGAGATAGCCACCCCGACCAGGAGCGCCGCAAACACGAGGCCGAGGACGCGATTCGAGACGCTGGTCGTGAGCCGAGCACCCGCAAGCCCGCCGAGCATCGATGACCCGGCAAAACACGCGACCATCGCCCCGACCTCAGGCGTGAGCGTCAGCGAGCCCGACAAGGCGCGTGAGACCAGGCCGAAAGCAGCGGTGATCACCATAACCAGCAGGGACGTGGCGGATGCGCGTTTGACCGGGTAGTGCAGCGCCAGGTGCAGCGCGGGCACGATCGCAAAGCCGCCGCCGACCCCGAAAAAGCCGGTCAGAAAACCCGTCAGCGTCGCGAGAACGACAACGCGCACAGCCGTGGGTGCACCCGAGGAGAGACACGAGCGCACCGAAGCCCCGGCCTCGTCCACGGGCGTAGCGCTTGCGCGCAGCTGAGAGCGCACCATGCACGCCGCAACCACGGCCAACAGAGCGCAAAAAGACAGCATGAGGGCACGCGAGGGCACAAGCGGGCTCAGGGACGAGCCCGCCCACGTGCCCCCCAGGCCCGCGAGCGCGAAGAGGGTACCGTCGCGCCACGCGACATCGCCCCCGCGCCCGCGCATTGCCAGGGACACGGCGGCCGTCAGCCCCACGATGATGAGGGACAGGCCCGTCGCCTGATGGGGATCACGGCCCAACACGTACACCAACACAGGAACCGACAGGATGCCACCACCCGCACCGAGGGAGCCGACGACGACGCCCACGACGATGCCGATGAGCACAGCCGACACAATCACGACCGCACCCCGGCTAGGGACGCGGACTTGGCCGGCGAGGAGGCGGGGGAGGGGAGGCACACCCCGAGGGAGACCGCCACAGCGGGATCCATGATGTCCGAGGCAGGCCTGCCCGCCGCGATCAGCATGCCCATCGCGCGCAGGACTGGGGTGGCGTGCTCGTAGAACGCCCGGTATCCCTCGCACAGGTAGTTGTGCGCCCCGTCACCGCGTCGGACGAAACGGTCTTTCGGGCACCCACCCCAGCACAGCCGCAGGTGCGGGCACGCCCGACACTGCGCGTCCACATCCGGCTTCAGGCGCGCGAAATCGCCCATCCTGGGAGAAGACGCCAGATCGGCGAAGGACGAGGAATAGATCGACCCCACCAGCCAGTCCGGCTCCACCCAGTGATCGCAGGCGTACACGTCCCCGTTGAACTCCATCGCCATGTTCACCCCACACGTTCGCGCGTGCACGCACACCGACGCCGATCCAAACATGGCCGCCAGGGTCGAATCAACATCCTGGATGAAAACCTCGCCCACGTCGCTACGCACCCACTCGTCGAACACCTCACACAGGAAACGCCCATAACCAGACGGCGAGGTCGAACGGCTCGTCACGCAGTCCCCGTCTTGGCGATACAACAACGCCGATGTTCCGGACCGCCAGCCACGTTCAGCCTGGGCCAGGTCCGCGGCGCGTACCCGCTCCACAATGGGAATGAACTGCAGGTACCGTGCTCCCAGCTCGTCACGGAAATAGCGGTAGACCAGCGAGCCGTGCTCCTCATTCGCGGCGTTGACCGTGCACAGAATGTTCGCCTCAACCCCCGCGCGCACGAGCTTCTCCCAGCCGCGCACCACCATCGCATGAGTGCCGCGCCCGCCGCGGTTCACCCGATAGGCGTCGTGCAGGGGAGCGGGCCCGTCAATCGACACGCCCACCAGGAAGCCGTGGTCCGCGAAAAAGCGCGCCCACTCTTCGGTCACCAGCGTCCCGTTGGTCTGCAGAGCGTGACGCACCCGCTGAGCGGGGCGACGGTAGCGCTCGCACAGTTCCATAAGGTGTTCGAAAAAGCCGAGACCTCGCAGGGTGGGTTCCCCGCCCTGCCACAGCATCGTCACCTCGCCGTCGGGACTCGACTCAAGGAACGCCTCCACGTAGCGATCCAAGGTCCCCTCCGACATGGTCTGGGCCCCCGCGTCGTACAACAGCTCCTTCGACAGGAAAAAACAATACTGACAGTCCAGGTTGCAGGCCGCCCCTGTCGGCTTGGTGACGACCGAAAAAGGAATCCGACGAGTCATGAGCCGTCGCCTTCATCTGCGGACCCCAACGTCAGGGGCGTGCGCTCGCGGTCGTCTTCTTCCGGAGCGCGGTGCGCCGCGACGTAGGCGCACCCCTGGGCCGCCCCGAGGGGGCCGAGGGAAGCGCCGACCACGTCAATATCCCACTCCATGACCGGCAGCAGCTCCGCTCGCATGTGGGCGGCGATGTCCTCCTTGATGGAGGGGAACGCGTCCACGATCTCGCCCGCCAGGATGATCGCTCTCGGGTTGATGAGAAGGCCGGCCGACCCGAGCACGTAGCCGACGGCCGCCGCGGCGCGATCCAGCGCGCCGAGCGCACGCTCATCCCCGGCGTGCACGGCGGCGCGCAGCGCCGTCAGGTCCTGTGCTCCGGCGCGCTCGCACAGGGCGGGAATCGAGGCGAGCGTCTCCAGGCAGCCGAGCTTGCCGCACGCGCACAGGGCGTCGTTACCGGCCACCGTGATGTGGCCCAGCTCGCCGGCGAGCCCCGTTGCCCCGCCCACGAGGCGGAAATCGGACACGACGCAGCCGCCCACACCCCCCGACAGGCGCAGGTAAATGAACGACGACATACCCGAGCCCGCACCCCACAGCCCCTCCGCGAGGGCCGCCATGCGCACCGTGTTGTCCACCACCGGGGCCGCGGGCCACCAGCGGCCCGTGAGGCTGGCCAGCTCCTCCACGCTCGGATAGGCGTTTGAGGATAGGCGAGCGTTGCGGCCCATCGGAATGGGCGCGCCGACGCCCACCGCGCGCACGCGCGTCACGTCGACGCCCTGGGCGGCGGCGCTTTCGGCCAGGGTCTCGCAGGTCTGTTCGAGCGAGCGGGACATCGATGGGGATGACGGGGAGACGATGTGGACGGCCGCCAGGACAGCCCCCGACCGGTTGAGCATGACGCCGGCGCAGGAGGTGCGCGTGATGAGCAGGCCGACCGCGTGCGCCGCCGTTGCGTTGAGAGCGAGGAGCTGAGTGGGGCGTCCGCGACCGGCCGCGTTGGAGCGCACGGCGCCAACCGATCCCTCGTCCAGGAGGGTTGACAGTGCCCGGCCCAGGTTCGTGCGGGAGGTGTCCAGGGCCTCGCACAGCTGCGAGCGAGTCGCGGGGGAGAGCGCCAGCTGCGCCACGATGCGATCTTCGAGCGTGGGGAGGGGGTGTCGCGTGGGGTAGTGCATGTCCGTCCTTCCCGTCTGCTGGCCCTCGGGCGGCGCGCCGCCCTGGCCTCGTTCCAACCTGTCTATGATACGTATCACTGTAGGTGTCTAGTGGATGCGGCGCGCGCGAACGCCACATGCGCGCGCGAACGCCACATGCGCGCGCGGCGGCGGATGCTTCTGCGGGCTCCCGCCGCCGCGCGCGTGTCTAGTCGCTCGTGACCTCGTCGAGGTCGGAGCGAGCTGTGTTGACCAGCGGGATCTCGAAGTCGGTCATCGCGGCCATCCACTTGGCGAAGGAGTGGTCCCCCCGCTCGCGCAGCTGCAGGTACAGGTTCGTGGCCAGCTCCTTGCGTATCTCGTCGTACACGGGCACGGTGTACACGTTGTTCATCTCGGCGGGATCAAGGCGCAGGTCGTAGAGCTCGTTGATCGACTCGGGGTTGATGACGAGCTTGAAGTCCTTCGTGCGCAGCATGCGCTGCTGGAGGGGGAAGTGGTGACCGTGGAACTCGCACACGATGTCCTCGCGCCAGCCGTCGACGGCTTCGCCGCGCGTGAGGTCCACGATCGAGCGCCCGTCCTCCACGAGGGAGGTATCCAGGCCAGCGATATCCAGAACCGTGGCCGGCAGGTCGATGAGGGAGACGAACGCGTCCGAGCGGCCCACCGTTGAGACGCCGGGGATGTGAGCGATGAAGGGCACGTTGTAGATGTCGTCGTACATCATCGGGCCCTTGTCGTTGAGCCGGTGCGAGCCCGTGAACTCCCCGTGGTCCGCGCAGAAGAAGACCGCCGTGTCCTCCAGGATGCCCAGCTCGCGCGCCACATCCATGATGCGCCCGATCTCGAAGTCGATCATGGCTGTGTAACCCCAGTAGACCGCGATGAGCTTCCTCCACTGCTCGTTCGTGAACGAGGAGGTGGACCAGTAGGTGGCGTAGTTCTGCTGGATTGGGGGCTTGCCGATGAGTGAGTCGCCGAAGTTCTCCGGCAGCTCCACGAGGTCGGGGTCGATCAGGTCGAACCACTCGTCGGGCAGGAAGTAGGGCAGGTGAGGACCGAAGAAGTGCACGTCCAGGCAGAAGGGTTGACCCGAGTCCTTCCAGTCGGTCGCGTACTCCCGCAGCTTCTCGATCGCGCGGTCGGCGAGGAAACGCTCGAAGGTAGCCTCCTCGGGCTGGTCGAGGCGGGCGGCGATGATGTGGCCGTCGCGCCCGCCGGGAAGCTTGCCGCGCCACAGGTCGTGGGCGCGCACGGGCGGGAGGTTGTTGGCGTGGAGCCAGGCGACGTATTTCTCGTTGGCGACCGGGTTTTCGGCGCCCCAGTAGGTGTCGTCGTCCGCGCCGAACTTGTCGGGCAGGTTGTATCCGCAGTGGTATTTGCCGACGATGCCGACGTTGTAGCCGGCGTCGCGCAGCTCCTGCGTGTAGGTCCACGTGCCCTCGGGGATCGAGACCTGGTAGGCGATGTTCCACTCGGGGTTGGCGAGCACCTGGTGCTTGCCCGGGCGCTTACCCGTCATGAGGGAGGCCCGCGCCGGGGTGCAAATCGCCGTGGGCGTGAAGCAATTCGTGAAGGCGAAGCCCGATTCGCCCATCGAGTCGATGACGGGGGTGTGGGCGTGCGGGTTGCCCAGGCAGCCGATCGTGTCGGTGCGGTGCTGGTCGGTCATGATGACCAGGACGTTGCGGACGTTATCGGGAATATCCCGCGTCGTGTCAGTCATTGGATTCTCTCTTTCGTCAGTGGAAGTGGTGCCGCTTCGGCGTTACTGGGAGACGACCTTGTCCATGTCTTCGAGCTGGGCGCCGCTGGTTTCGGTCAGGTACTTCGCGGTGAAGATGACTGCCAGGACGCCGAAGGCGCAGTAGATCCAGTAGGTGCCGGCGGGCGACCAGCCGATGAGGAAGGGGAAGAGGAGGACGACCAGGAAGTTGACGAGGAAGTCCGCGCCCGAAGCCAGCGACATGGCGCCGCCGCGGATCGAGTTGGGGAACATTTCACCCATGACGATGGAGAAGATCGGGCCCCACGAGGAGGTGAATCCCAGGAGGAAGGTGCACAGGGCGGCGACCGCCAGGAAGGCCAGGATGGGGGAGTGGGCGACGTCGGGCTTGCCGTCGATGGTGGGGGCGATCGTGAAGACGGTAGCCACGACGCCCAGGGACACGAAGATGAGCGTGCCTCCGTAGACGAGCATGCGCTTGCGGCCGACCTTGTCCACGAGCATGATGCCCGTGACGACGCCGACGATCTTGAAGCCCGTGATCAGCAGGGTCTGGGCCAGGGCCATCGACTCGGTGAAGCCGACCGCCGCGAACAGGGAGTTGGAGTAGAAGAACACCCCGTTGATGCCGGTGAGCTGCTGGAACGCGGCGATCGCCATACCGATGAAGACGAGGCCGCGCCACTTCGAGGAGAGGATCTGCCCGATCGTGAGCTTGGCGCCGCCCGTGGCGGTCAGGGAGTCCGCGATGGCGGCGACGCGCGCGGAAGGGTCCTCTTCGCCGCTGACCGCCTCGAGCACCGACTCGGCCTCCTTCGTGCGTCCCACCGAGACGAGGTAGCGCGGCGACTCGGGAATCGTCGCCGTGAAAATGACGAAGAGGAGCGCCGGGATGATGAGGCAGGCGAAGAGGACCTGCCAGGTCATGAGACCGGCGAAGGCCGGCTGGGCGGCGCCACCGGTGATGGCCACGACGCCGGTGTTAATGAGGCCCGCGAAGAACAGGCCGAGGATGATGGCCAGCTGTCGAAAACCGATGAGGCGGCCGCGGATGTCGGCCGGGGCGATCTCGGCGACATAGCCGGGAGCGACCGTCGTTGCCGCGCCGAAGCCGATGCCGCCGACGATGCGGGTCATGAGCAGGAATGGGTAGCCGAAGCTGCCCAGGAGGGGAGAGATCGGGCCGAGGAGGGCCTCGAAGAGGAGGAAGGGGCCGACCCACATGAGGGTCGTCTTGCGGCCGATCTTGTCGGAGATGCGTCCTGCGGCGAGCGCGCCGATGAGGCCGCCAATGACGCCCGCCGCGCCGGCCACTCCCTGGAGAATAGGGCCGAGCTCGAAGGTGGTGCCGACTGCCTTGATGGCTGCGTTGAGGACCATGCCCTCGAAGCCGTAGAAGAAGGGGCCGAGGGTTGCGATGAGCGCCAGCCTCGTGGCGTAGCGCCTCGCCTGCTTCTCGCGGGGTGTGAGTGTCAGTGTCGATGACATGTCTTCGTCCTTGAAGGTTGTGAGATGCGCCCGCGCCTGCCGTGTGCGCATTCCTCACGCTACGCGCCCCTCTTTGTGTCCGAAGTTACGGACATAAAGGAAATCTGTGAGCTGGATAACAGTGCGGGGTTAGCGTTGCTGCAGGACGAACTCCGGATCCGGGGCGCTCGTCACCTCAACCGAATCCGCCTCGATAATCAGCGCCTTATTGCCCCGCACGCGCAGCGTCCCACTCACGCGCACCCAACTGTCCGCCGCGGGAACCGGACCATCCCACTGCACCGCAAAACCGATCGCGTATGCGTCCGCCGCGCAACACCAGATCGCCATGCGCGCCACGGCGAAACTCTCCTCCGACGTCAGGCGCGGGATCGACGCCTGGCCGCGCGCCGACGCCTCGCTCATCACGAAGCCCGTCAGCTCCACGCGCTGCCCGTCGTGCACCTTCCCGTGAGACGACAGCTCCTCAATCTGCGCCGCGAAGTTCTCCGTCGTCAGCTCCAGCGTCCCGCCCGACGAGGCCTGGGCGCCAGAACCCCTCAGTACCCCGCTCTGGCCGGCCGACTGTGCGCCCGCTCCCGCGCTCGCGGGCTCCTCCGAGGGGGATTCCTCGGAGGGGGATTCCTCGGCCTGTTCCCCGGTGCCTGCCCCAGCCTCGTCCCCCGCATCGGCAGCGCGAGCGCTCAGCGTCGTCGACGCCAACTCCGAAGGAGACACGTGGAAGGGGAGCACGAGCATGAGAGCCGCCAGGACCGCGACGACGCAGCGCGTCAGGCCCCTGCGCGACGAGGCGGACCCATGGTCATGCCCACCCTCGCCCGCGCCCAAACGCGACGACAATGCCAACGAACACGCCAGCAAGGCGACGCCCGACAGGGCGATCCCCAGGCGCGCCGACGGCGGCACGAACGAGCCGTAGCGACCCGACAGCGCCATCCACACCAGCGCCGCCCCCAAACCAGCCAGTGCGAGGGCCTCCAGCGTCGGAGCGATGCGATCCACGAGCTTCACGACAGGACCCCCATCCACCAGGCGCCGCCCACCACCACGGCGGCAACCACCGTCACCGTCACAAACAGGCGCGCCACGAACGCGCCCCGGAACTGCGAGGCCAACAGTGCCACGTTCTTCACATCCATCATCGGCCCGTACACCATAAAGCCCATCAGAGCTCCCGTCGGCGCCAACGACGCCAACGACCGCGCGATCACCGCGTCAGAGGAGGAACACAGGGATAGGGCGAAACCGGCCCCCATCATGAGGGCCAACGCGCCGACCGCCGGTAGTCCCGACAGTAGTGACGACACCGGCCACGCCACCTGCGCCATCGTCGAGGCCACGACGCCCCCCAGCAGGAACGGCAGAATCCGCCCGAAGGAGCGCCCCGTCGCCGCCAACACGCCAGAGACGCTCCGGTCGGGCAGCTCGCACCCGTCCTCGCAGCAACACGCATCCCGCCCGTGATCGGCGCCCGGACGGCCCTCCTCGCGCAGCGCCGTCGGGGGAGCGATCAGCATGGACAGGCCCACGCACAGGGCGACGACGACGGACGCTCCGACGCGCGCGGCCACCAGCGACCAGGACCCGAATGCGTAGAGGGTCGATGCGATCACCAGCGGATTGATCGCGGGCGAGGCCAACATGAGCGTCGTCGCCGCCGACAGGGGGACGCCCTTACGAAGCAGAGAACGAAAAATCGGAACGGCAGAACAGTCACACACGGGCAGCGCGAAAGCCGCGACAAGGGCGGTCAGCACCGAGGCGAGGGGATTCGTCGGGAAGACCCGTGCGATGAAGGCGGGGGAGACGAAGGCCTCGATCAGCTCGGCGACGAAGACACCCAGGAGCAGGAAGGGGATCGCCTGTAGCGTCATGCCGACAGCAATCGTCGCGGCCCGCCCGACCGGCACACCTGCGCCCGACAGGGACCCTTGCATCGCCCAGACGATCAGCAGTGCGGCGATCACGCACGCGCCGACGAGCGCACCCCAGGGGCGCGTGGGGCGTTTCGTGTCCGTTTTGCTCACCCCACAACTCTAGTGCAGGGCTCCCCTCTCCCTGCGCACGCGCGCCGGTGCGACGAGGCCGTGGCCGGGCATGTGGGGGAGGCGGGCTGCGCTGTGGGCAGACAGACGCCCGCCCACCGGGCGCGTGAGCAGACGCTTCGCTACACTTGTTTTTCGCTATGATCCGGCCCGC
>ERZ1674044.80-NODE-80-length-15475-cov-18.288521_pt1 | contig 15475 bp, 10 predicted proteins | sample MGYA00581132_ERZ1674044 | MGnify/ENA primary metagenome ERZ1674044 (study PRJEB41354, sample SAMEA4873341) | human saliva metagenome | biome: human-associated habitat [ENVO:00009003]; feature: mouth environment [ENVO:08000002]; material: saliva material...
CCTGGTCTTTAAGACTACGTGCGTAGATAGAAGAATACCACTACGTGAAGGCGCTTTTTTCTTCGCGAGAACGATGCTTTTCCCTCCGCTGGATGAGAGGAATACTTGCGATAAGGCGAAGGGCTTGCTCGGTCACTTCGGAGAGGTGTATCGGGGAGTTGAGCGTGCGATGCCTTAGCACAATAAGTAGGGGGCAGTACTCTCGGTAACAGGCTCCACTATTCATTCGTGTACCAAACGAATAGTGGTTTGCGAATCAACTTTGCCTCCATACGGCTTGCCGATGAGGAGGCGATTTTGATGCAGGAGCCTCGCGCTCCAAGCAATGGGCGGGGATAGTTTGTATCTTTGCTACTGAACCACGGCGAAGGTCTTCGCCCCTAATGATACGAAAGATTTGCTCCGATATCACAGCGTCATCCCCGAGGGTGAGGCCCTTCTGACCCAGCTCCTCGGCTATATTCACCTCCACGAAGGGGGGGGCAGCGAGCTCCCTCCAGCGGTGCATATCACCGAGATCTACCGCGGGCGCAATGTCCTCTATCGTGTCGAGTGCCCCGAGGGGGACTTTACGATCAAGCACTTCGGGCGCTTGTCGCTCCTGCGCCGCCTCTACTACGGCTGGACGAACTCCAGCAAGGCACGCCGCTCCCTGCTGAATGCCGTGCAGCTCTCGGCATACGGCGTTGCTACGCCTGAGCCTATCGGCTATGCCGAGGAGCGGAGCACGCTGGGCGGGCTTGAGGACAGCTATTACGTCACGCGCTATCTCGCCTTCACGGGGGCCGACCTCCAGCATGAGGCTCGCTCGGGTGAGGTCAACGAGTCGCTGACGCATGCGCTGGCTACCTTCCTTGCCGAGCTCCATGAGTGTGGTATCGTGCACGAAGACCTCTCGCCAGGGAATATCCCCTATATATATGATCGCGCGAGGGGGGAGTACACGTTCATGCTCGTCGACCTGAACCGCATGCACTTCACCGCTACTCCGCTGAGCCTGCGTGCGAGTATCCGCAATCTTGATCGTCTCTTCGCCCATCCGCGTGCTACCGAGGCTCTTGGACGTGCCTATGCTGAGGTGCGAGGCTGGGAGTCTGCCGTAGTACAGCCTGCCCTCGAGGCTGCTTGTGATAGCTTCTGGCTTCACCGCCTACCGAAGCTGGCACTGCGCTATGCCCAGCGCACTGAGGGGATGAGTGCTCCCACCTTCCTCCGTCACTACAATGCTTATCTCCGCTGGCGTCGCCTGCGTCATCTCTGCCCCATCGGGAGCTGGCAGCGTGCACTCCATGCCCGCGAGTCAGCCTTCTATACCCGCTATCTCGAGGTAGAGGACGTGCGCCGTGCACTCGCCAAGCGTGAGAACTATCCCCATACCCCCCTCTCTTAGTCTATGGATCTCAAGACCAGTCTCGTCTATCAGGTTGCGAAGCTTCGCCTACGCCGTATCGAGCAGTATGCCACACGTGCCGAAGAGCTTCAAGCTGAGCAGCTCCGTCATATCCTCTCCCGTGCAGCCCGCACTGACTTCGGGCGCCGCTATGGACTTGCCCGCAAGACTACGTACAGCTCCTACTGCACCGATGTACCCATCGTAGACTACGAGGGGCTGAAGGACGATATCGAGCGTATGACCCGTGGCGAGCGTGATGTCCTCGTGCCTGGGTCTTGCCAGTGGTTCGCCAAGTCCAGCGGTACGACAAGCGACCGCAGTAAGTACATCCCCGTACCCTATCTCCATCTGCAGGACTGCCACTATCGTGGTGGGAGCGATGCGCTGTGGATCTATCTGAGGAACTACCCCGACTCCCGCTTCTTCTCGACGAAGGGGCTCGTCCTCGGGGGGAGTCACAGCCCTATGCCCCTGAGTGGAGGCAAGGCTTTCTCGGGTGACCTCAGTGCCATCCTCGTTGAGCATATGCCACTTCTCGGTGATATGCTCCGTGTGCCTTCGCGCGAGACGCTCCTGATGAGCGAATGGACAGCGAAGATGCAGGCCATCGTGCAGGAGGTCGCCACCGCTCGTGTGGGGAGTCTCTCGGGTGTGCCTTCGTGGATGCTCGTCCTACTGAAGGAGGTGCTCCAAGCTACGGGGCGCGAGTCGATCACCGAAGTATGGCCCGACCTGGAGGTCTTCTTCCACGGGGGGATTAGCTTCACTCCCTACCGCAGTACCTATGCTGAACTGATCCCCTCTGAGCGTATGCGCTACGAGGAGACGTACAATGCCAGTGAGGGCTTCTTCGCTATTCAGGATGACCCAGCTGAGGCGGGGATGCTCCTGATGCTGGACTACGGGATCTTCTATGAGTTCATCCCGCTGGATGAGCTACCCACCTCGGGCGACTACTCGAGCTGTCGTGCTCTCCGTCTGGAGGAGGTCGAGCTCGGGCGTGACTACGCCCTAGTCATCTCGACTCTGGGTGGTCTCTACCGCTACATCATCGGCGATACGGTGCGCTTCACCTCGCTCCACCCCTACCGTATCGTCATCACGGGCCGCACGAAGCACTTCATCAATGCCTTTGGTGAGGAGGTGATGGTCGCCAATACCGATGCGGCACTGAGCGAAGCCTGCCGTCGTGATGGCCGTGCACGTGTAAGCGAATACACGGCTGCGCCACGCTTCTTCCTCGACGAAGGGAAGGGCCGCCATGAGTGGCTCATTGAGTTCGAGGAGCCTCCCCGTGACCTCGCGACATTTACCTCCGATCTCGATACTGCTCTGCGCGCACTGAACTCCGACTATGATGCTAAGCGCTATGAGGATATGACCCTCCTTCCGCTCACGGTAGACGTTGCTCCGAAGGGACTCTTCCACCGCTGGCTCGAGAGTGAAGGTAAGCTCGGTGGTCAGCACAAGGTGCCACGTCTCTCCAACAGCCGCCACTACCTCGAGGCACTCCTTGCCCTCGTCACGCCTCCTTCCTCCGAACTTTAATCCTCCCTCAGCAGTATGAAGTCGATCAAGCTCCGCGTCCTTCTACTACTCCTCTATCTCGTCGTCCTCGGGGTGTACCTCTATCCCAAGGGCGCATCGCTCTCGGATCCCGCAGGCGTGCAGTGGCTCGCTGTCATGGGCGGTACGCTACTGGTCATCGTCCTGCTCTTCCTCGTGCTGCGCTACCGCGAGCGACGCCGTGATCATGCCGAGTACGGCTATTACCCCAAGGATGAAAAGGATAAGACGGAGTGCTAACGCCCTTCGATCCATCATATAAATAAAGGCTAAGCCCTCCCACTGCGGGAGGGCTTAGCCTTTATCTTATGGAGTCGTGACGCCCGTCTACGAGAGGAAGCGCCAGAGACCAGCCACGATGACCGTCGTGATGATCCCGAGGCCGAGGGGTAGAAGCACTGAGAGGAGCGTCCAGCGAATGCTGTGGGTCTCCTTGTAGATCGTGTAGATCGTGGTGCTACAAGGGTGGTGCAGGAGGCAGAAGAGCATCATACAGACACCCGTCATGAGCGTCCAGCCACCACTCTGTAGGATAGCGAAGGTCTCTGCATCGCCGCCCTCCATCAGCACGCCAGCATCGCCCCCAGCACTGCCGATGATCAGCGTCGTCAGCATCAGCACTGTGGGTATGACGACCTCATTTGCGGGGATAGCCAGCAGGTAAGCCAGCAGGATCACGCCATTGAGCCCCATGAAGTAGCCCGGCGTGTCGAGTAGGCGGATGAGATGTGCTGCTATGCTTTCGCCTCCGATCTGCACATTGCACGTCAGCCAGATGAGGGCTCCAGCAGGAGCGGAAAAGACGAGGGCACGCCAGAGGACGATAAGTGTGCGGTCGATGACCGAGGTATAGAGTGTACGCCAGAACTGCGGTGGACGGTAGGGCGGTAGCTCGAGGTGGAAGGTCGATACTTCGCCTCTCAGCACCGTATGAGAGAGTACCCATGAGGAGGCGAACATGACCCCGATACCCAGCAAGACGATGGTGAGTACCGCACCGATGCTTGCCAGTCCAGCGTAGGCCGTCGGCACGGCAGCCCCGATGAAGAGCGAGGCTAAGAGGATCTGTGTCGGCCAGCGCCCATTACACAGCGAGAAGTTATTCGTGATGATAGCGATGAGGCGCTCGCGCTCACTGTCGATGATGCGGGTGGAGACGACGCCAGCGGCATTACAGCCAAAACCCATACTCATCGTGAGGGCCTGCTTGCCGTGGGCCCCACTGCGACGGAAGAGTTCGTCGAGATTGAAGGCGACACGGGGGAGATACCCGAAGTCCTCGAGGAGGGTGAAGAGCGGGAAGAATATCGCCATCGGCGGGAGCATCACCGAGACGACCCATACCGTGGAGAGGTACACGCCGTCGATGAGGAAGCCCGTCAGCCACCAGGGACTGCCCCAGCCAGCAAGTGTGGTCTTGAGGAAGGGATGGAGCGTCCCGACGAGGACATTGCTGAGGAGTGAGGAGGGATAGTTCGAGCCGATGATCGTGAGCCAGAAGACTCCACCCAGCAGGAGCAGCATGATGGGGAAGCCCCACAGGCGGCTGGTGAGGATCCTATCCAGCCGCACGTCGAGTGGCAGACGGCCCGAGGCGTAGGCTTGCACGACGACCTCGGAGCAGATACGATAGGCATCCGCATAGATCGCTTCGGTGAGCTGATCGTGGAAGTTCTCCCCGATCTCGATATGCACGCGACGGGCTAAGTCGAGTAGCTCAGGCTTGTCGAAGCGGCTGATGATCGAGGGATCTTCCTCGATGAGGCGGTAGGCTACCCAGCGACTATTTGGTACGGTGGGGTAGAGCCTCTGTATCTCGGTCTCGAGCGTGCTGATGGCTTGCTCGGTGCGCTCGGGTAGGCGACTCTTGCGGTAGGGCGTGCAGGGGATCTCGCCGAGGGCTACACCACGTACTGTCGAGAGAAGCGCGTCGATGCCCTTCCCTGAGCGTGCACTTGCCCCGACGACAGGGATGCCGAGGCGACGGGAGAGGCCGTTGAGGTCGATCTCGATCTTATTGCGCCGTGCCTCATCGAGGAGGTTGACGCAGAGCACAGCCTTGTCGGTTATCTGGAGCACCTGCAGGAGGAGGTTCATATTGCGCTCCAGGCGGGTCGCATCCGCTACGACGACCGTCACGTCGGGGCGTGAGAAGAGGATGAAGTCACGTGCGATCTCCTCATCCTCCGACGTGGAGGAGAGGGAGTACGTGCCGGGGAGGTCGACGATGGTATATACGTCACCGGCGTAGGCGAACGAGCCCTCGGCCTTACCTACGGTCTTGCCAGGCCAGTTGCCCGTGTGCTGCTTGAGGCCGGTGAGGGCGTTGAAGACGGTGCTCTTCCCCGTGTTGGGGTTCCCCGCCAAAGCGATGGTGAAGCGCGCATCCTCGGTGTGCTCGCCACGGCGCTGCAGGGTAGAGGCGGGGCAGGCGGCGCAAGAGGAGCAGGCGGAGTTATTCGGTTGCTGAGGCATGGGGACGTTGGATGAGGATGTATCGGGCCTGATCATGGCGTAGAGCGATAGCGGCTCCACGCACGATATAGGCTGTGGGGTTGCCTAAGGGACTGTGCATGTCAATGCGGATCGAGCTGCCACGCACGAAGCCGAGGTCCATAAGACGGCGGCGCATAGCTCCGCGGCATGAAGGGGAGAGGCCGAGGATCGTGGCCTCTACACCCTCGGGCAGTCGGGTCAGACGTATCGTGTCTTCGGAGTGGCTCTCCTTCAGCTCTTCCTCCTTGGCAGGGCGAAGGGTGAGTGCAACAAAGGCGAAGGTCGGGAGCTCTAAGGCTTCTCCCTCGTAGTAGATCTGTGAGCGGGCGCTCTCGAGGCGCTCGAGTCGAAAGAGGGAGTCACGTGTCAGTCCTGCGTCGATGAGTAGGCGGAAGCTCTCGGGCTCGTCGTCCTCGATGTGCTCGACGTAGTACCACTGACCTTCTGTTAGCTCTTCGATGGAGAGGCTATGAGGGATAGCAGGCTCGGTTCCTTGGCTCGTGGGGATGGGGTCGCCGTGTGGGTCGAAGAGCGGGTTGCCCAGCAGGCGAGCGATACGCTCGTGCTCACGCTCGGTGAGCTTATGCTCCTCGGCGTGCGCGATGCGGTGCCAGTCCTCGGGGGCATAGCCCGAGTGCTCGGCGAGATAGAGCTCATAGAGGCGGTGGGCACGTGTCAGCTCGAGGGCACGCTGTCGGCCTGCTTCGGTGAGGCGCAGGGCTCCAGGCTCGGTGAGTCCCTCGCGCTCCAGCTCACGCTGTAGGGCTTCGAGTTGCTCGGGTGAGAGGTGAAGGTCGCGCGAGGTGAGGCGGTCGGGAGCCTTACCTGTGCTCTTCTCGTGGTCGTAGAGCTGCTTGAGGAGGTCCTCCGCCTCGGTCTTGCGCGTGAGGCGCTCGGGCAGGAGGTGTAGACGCTGGAGGTAGCTGACCAGATCGAATGTACGGCGTCGCTTCATAGATCTTGGTATGAGGAGGAAGGTGTGCCCTGTGATGTGGGGCAACGAATGGTCTAAAAAGAAGAATGGCTACGCACGAGAGCCCATGCGTAGCCATATAGATGGGCGCCTTGCTTCTCCTGCCTTAGGGGGGAGATGGGCGGAGGCGAATGTGAGGCGTTAGCCTAAGTAGGGCTTGAGGGAGGCGCAGAAGCTCTCCTGACGCAGACGGCGGATAGCCTTCTCCTTGATCTGGCGGACACGCTCGCGAGTGAGGCCGAACTTCAGACCAATTTCCTCGAGGGTCATCTCCTGACCACCGCCGATACCGAAGAAGAGCTTGACGATCTCAGCTTCGCGCTCGGAGAGGTTCATCAGCACCTGATCGATTTCCTTCGAGAGGGATTCGTTCATCAGGGTGCGGTCTGCGTTGGGGGCGTCTTCGTTGACGAGCACGTCGAGGAGGCTATTGTCCTCACCATCGACGAAGGGAGCGTCTACGGAGATATGGCGACCAGATACCTTGAGGGTATCGGTGATCTTGTCTTCGGGGATGCCGAGCTCCTTAGCGAGCTCCTCGCTGGAGGGCTTACGCTCGTTCTCTTGCTCGAACTTAGATAGGGCCTTGGTGATCTTGTTCAGCGTACCGACCTGGTTGAGTGGCAGGCGGACGATACGGGCTTGCTCAGCGAGCGCCTGCAGGATGGACTGACGGATCCACCATACGGCGTAGGAGATGAACTTAAAGCCTCGGGTCTCATCAAACTTCTCGGCGGCCTTGATCAGCCCGAGATTACCCTCGTTGATCAAGTCAGGCAGGGAGAGCCCTTGGTTTTGGTACTGCTTAGCTACTGATACGACGAAGCGGAGGTTGGCACGGGTCATCTTGTCAAGAGCCTTGCGGTCGCCACGCTTGATGGCCTGGGCAAGCTCTACCTCTTCTTCGATAGTGATCAGTTCTTCTCGGCCGATCTCCTGGAGGTAGCGGTCCAGGGACTGGCTCTCTCTATTAGTAATCGACTTCGAAATCTTTAGCTGTCTCATTCTTCTTCTTCTTAATTGTCCGGCTCAGTCTGCTCATCGCCTCTCCTGCATGTGGAGTAGGGGACAAGACGACGAAGCCCACGTGACCCGCTCGGGGGAGTGTAGCACGTGCGACGGTTTACTATTCCTACTTATGCTTGCGAAGTCCGTGAAGCACTCATGGCATCCTATCCCTATCTCTATAATATATGGTGCTCCCTGTGTTGTCTTCAGTGGGGCACACCGACCTTACGAGTCCCGTGTCGTAGGGATGGATGGTGGAGCGCATCAAGGCATACGCGCACGACACCCCAGAGAGCATCGTGCACCTAATCAACTACAAAGATACCACATTTGTTTTATTTTGTGATGAGATTTCCAGGGATTCCGCATCAAAGTACCCTCCTCATCAGCAGGTTGTATTCCTCTTATCCAGCAGAGGGAAAAGTGTCCTTCTCGTGAAGAAAAAAGCGCCTTCCCGTAGTGGTATTCTTCTATCTATGTACGTAGTCTTAAAGACCAGGCACGTCAGTCCAAATATCCACGTACGTAGATATTAGAGCCACGTACGTAGTCCAAACTTATCTGCCACTCGTCCACAACTTTTATTCCTACGCGGAGCAACAGTCTCATATTGGTCAGTGGGTGGATCTATATAGGTTCGCTGGCTGACCTATATAGATTCGTCGCGCGACCAATATAGCTTCACCCGCTGACCCATATAGGTTCATATCACCCCCTCGATGAAGTGGTGCTACCTCCCTTCCGGAGCCAAGGTGGATGACACTATGGGAGGGTAGGGAGATCTCGCCTTTGGACGGGCTGGGTACCGCAGGGAAATGAGCGGATGTTGTACCATATTACGCTAAGAATAGTCCATTCTTCGCTATTTGTATCTTTGTGTGAACGAACGTATCTCCCCTATGTTGTGAAGGAGAAGTACACCTCGTGTATGCGCGAGGACCTATTATTATATAATGTATGAGTAAGACGAATTCCCCGAAGCTTTGGCAGCCCGGTATGTGGGTCTTAGCGCTCGGGATCATTGCCCTGCCTGCGACGCTACAGGCGCAAGATAAGCCCGCCGAGACGGAGATGATCATCACCAAGGATCAGTTCTCCCTCACGCTCAATGATGCTGTACGCATCGCTCTGGAGATGAGTCCCACGCTACAAGCTACCCTCCTCGGTATCGACGGGGCGAAGTATGATCAGAAGAAGAATCGTGGCTCGCTCCTGCCGAAGGTCAGCCTCTCGGGCTCCTATGGCTATATGCTCAAGAAGCAGAAGGTCTACTTCGGTGATATGGGCGGCTCGGGCTCTCCCATGGGGAGCTTCTTCCCTGATGACGGGATCGAGATGGGGCAGACGCACTCTCTGCAGGGTGGTGTCAATGCGGGTATGGCGCTCATCGCTCCGCAGCTCTGGGCTTCACTCAAGCTGGATAAGGAGGCCGTGGCGCTGGCTGAAGAGAAGGCACACGGCTCGAAGATTGATCTGGTGGCTGAGGTGAAGAAGGCATATATGGCCGTCCTCCTCGCACAGGAATCCCTACGCGTGCTGGAGGCGAACTATGCCAATGCGCAGGCCAACTATAAGGATATCGCGAATAAGTACCAGCACGGGCTCGTCGCCGAGTACGACAAGATCCGTATGGAGACGCAGATGAAGAACGTCCTACCGAATGTCGTGGCAGCACGTACCGCCGTGCGTCTTGCCGAGGCGAAGCTGAAGGTCGTCATGGGAGTGCCTCTTGAGATCCCCATCACCGTCACCGAGCATCTGGCCGACTACAAGGATCGTGTCTATCAGCACCTCCCTACCGAGAGTGCTGCGATCTCGCTACAAGACAATAGCACGCTGCGTCAGCTCGACCGCCAGGGACGCCAGCTTGATGCTGCACTCCACGTCAAGCGCATGGCCTACATGCCGACGCTCTCGCTGAGCTTTACCTATCAGTATAGCTTTGCTTCGGATAAACTCCATCTCGACGACCGCAAGCGCTGGAGCCCCTTCTCTACGATAGGCCTCTCGCTCGACGTGCCTATATATAATGGTGGTGCGCGTGGCAATGATGTCCGCTCCACCGAGGTTCAGATCCGTCAGCTGGCAGCTCAGCGTGTGGCTGCAGAGAGCCAGCTTCGTCTCGGGCTGATGAATAGCGTGAGTGAGCAGAAGACTGCCCTCGAGCAGTTCGTCTCCGCGCAGGATGCCGTGGCTACGGCAGAGCGTGGTCATAGTATCGCTGAGGTACGCTACAAGAGCGGTGCGGGTACCCTTCTCGAGCTGAATGATGCCGAGACCGCCCTCCTGCAAGCTCGTCTCAACTACAGTCAGGCCATCTACAACTATATGGTCGCTGTCTACTCCCTCGATGCTCTCAAGGGCGAGGGCCTTCCTGTGGAAGTGAAGTAACATCCCGTCCTTCCCTCTTTCCCATTGTACAAACTATAAGAATAAGATAAGAAGATGATCTCGCAGAAGACCATTAAGACCCTGAGCCTTGCCCTTTTGAGTGCTGGGCTCCTCGCCAGCTGCTCCTCCTCGTCCTCGAGTAAGGCTACCGAAGAGCAGAGTGCTGACACCGTTCGCCTCGTCGAGGTAGCTCCCGCAGAGATGCGTGCGCTGAACCTCTCGGAGGAGTTCACCGCCCAGCTCGAAGCTAAGGTGGTCAATAACATCACCGCGCAGGCGGGTGGTCGTCTCAAGCAGCTCCTCGTCAAGGTCGGTGACCGCGTAGGTGCTGGGCAGGCCGTGGCTCGTATGGAGGCTACGCAGGCTGCACAGGCACAGATCCAGCTCGCTGACGCTAAGACGAACTTCGCCCGTATGGACGAGCTCTACAAGGTAGGTGGCGTGTCGAAGGCGCAGTGGGAGCAGGCTAAGAGCGCTGTCGATCAGGCAAAGCTCGCCTATGGCAACGCCGCGGAGAATACCGTGCTGCGTAGCCCTATCAGTGGCTTCGTCACGGCGAAGAACTACGACAATGGGGATATGACTTCTCCCCAGCTCCCTGTCGTCGTCATCCAGCAGATCGCACCCGTCAAGGCTGTCATCGGCGTCTCCGAGCAGTACTACTCCTACCTGAAGAAGGGCGCAGCAGCGACCCTCTCCGTCGATGCTCTCGGCGAAGAGACCTTCAGCGGTGTCGTCACGAATATCTTCCCCACGCTTGACCCCGTCACGCACACGGTATCTACCGAGATCGAGATAGCGAACAAGGATCTCAAGCTCCGCCCAGGGATGTACGCCCGTGTGCACCTTGACTTCGGTACGAAGGAAGCCCTCACGGTACCCGACAAGGCTATCGTCCGTCAGGCAGGTAGCGGTGCACGCTATGTCTATGTCTTCTCTGGTGGCAAGGCCGTCTACCGTGCGGTAGAGCTTGGTCAGCAGCAGGGCGATCTCTATGAGGTCGTCAGCGGGCTCAATGCTGGAGATCAGGTCATCACCTCTGCGCCCTCTAACCTCAAGAACGGGCTCTCTGTCAAGCTCCGTAAGTAATCCAGCTAAGCGTCTGCTATGAGTATTTACGAAACCGCCGTACGGAAGCCTATCACTACCGCCCTGATCTATGTGGCGATAGCTGTACTTGGGCTCTTCGCGCTCTCTCGACTCTCTATCGAGCTGATGCCGAAGACCGAGACGACCAACGTCATGGTCGTCACCTCCTATCCCGGTGCCAGCGCCGCGGATATCGAGACGAATATCTCCAAGCCCCTTGAGAACTCGCTCAATGGTATTGACCGTCTCAAGCATATTACCTCGAAGAGTCAGGACAATTCCTCGGTCATCACGCTGGAGTTCCGCGCTGGTACCGCCATCGCTGAGGCTACGAATGATATCCGTGACAAGCTCGATGCGATCTCGGACTATCTGCCTGCAGGGGCTAAGAAGCCGACGATCTTTAAGTTCAGTACGAGCTCGATCCCCGTGGCCATCCTCTCGGTCGAGTCCGAGGAGAGTGCCTCTGGGCTGTCGAAGCTCCTGGAAGACCGCGTCAGCAACCGCCTGCAGCGCATTGATGGCGTCGGGACGATAAATATCTCCGGTGCCTCTAAGCGCGTCGTGCAGGTCTACTGTGACCCCACGAAGCTCGAGGCTTACCACCTCACTCTGGCGCAGATCTCCCAGCTCATCGGTGCGGAGAATGTGAACATCCCTGCGGGGCAGATTGACCTCGGCTCACGTACCAACTCGATCCGTGTGCAGGGGGAATTCACCGATCCTATGCAGCTCGGCTCGATCATCGTGACGAGTGTCGGCGGGAAGGACATCTATCTGCGCGACGTCGCAGAGATCAAGGACACCGTCGGGGAGCGTCAGCAGGAGAACTTCGTCAATGGGAAGAGCGGTGCTATCGTCATGATCACGAAGCAGGAAGGCTCGAACTCTGTCGAGATCGCCCGCCAGATCCGTGCTGCCCTCCCCGAGATCCAGCAGAACCTCCCCTCAGACGTCAAGATCGGCTATCTCATCGATACCTCGAGCTTCATCGTCAATACGATCGATTCGCTCCAAGAGACCATTATCATCACCTTCGTGATCGTGGTGCTCGTCGTCCTCTTCTTCCTCGGGCGCTGGCGTGCGACCTTCATCATCGTCCTCACGATCCCGATATCGCTCGTCGCCTCGTTCATCTACCTCCTCATCTCGGGGAACTCGCTGAATGTCATATCGCTCTCCTCGCTCTCCATCGCCATCGGTATGGTCGTCGACGATGCTATCGTGGTACTGGAGAACGTCACGACGCACATCGAGCGTGGGAGCTATCCCAAGCAAGCTGCCGTACATGCTACCAATGAGGTCGGTATCTCGGTCGTCGCCTCTACGCTGACGATGCTCGCGGTCTTCCTGCCGCTGACGATGATGCCCGGCGAAGCTGGGCTGATGTTCCGCCAGCTGGGGTGGAGTATCAGTATCGTGATGATCGTCTCTACGGCAGCAGCCCTCTCGCTGACGCCGATGCTCACCTCACAGCTCCTGAAGCGCAATGAGAAGAAGAGCCGACTGTCCGAGAAGATCTTCGCTCCTATCAATGCCTTCCTCGGCAAGCTGGATGCGCTCTATGCTCGCCTCTTGGGCTGGGCTGTCCGTCACCGCCGTGCGACAGTAGCTATCGCCTTCGGGATCTTCGCTCTTAGCCTTGCGAGCCTCACCTTCATCAAGACCTCATATATGCCGAAGCAGGATGTCGGCTTCATCGAGGTGAAGGCCGAGCTCCCCGTCGGGACCCGTGTCGATGAGACGCGTCGTCTGAGCCTCGATCTGGACAAGCGTATGCGTGAGGAGATCCCCGCTATCCAGACGGCATCTATGACGGTGGGGCAGGCTGGTGACGGCGACTCGTGGTCGCTCATGCAGGACAATGGCTCCAATATCATCTCCGGCTACATCGGTCTGCGTCCTCGCTCTGAGCGTACGCTCTCACAGGACGAAGTGTCCGATAAGCTCCGTAAGCTCCTCGCCTCCTACCCTGAGCTCTCTTCGTATAGTGTGACGACGGGCGGAGGTGCCAACGGTAATAATACAAGTGGTGTCACGCTCGAGATCTATGGTCAGGACTTCTCCGAGACCGATACCTATGCGCGTCAGCTCCGTGAGGAGATGGAGAAGAGCAGCACGACCTCGGGTGTCACCATCAGCCGTAAGGACTACGTCCCTGAGATTCGCTTCGTCTTTGACCGCCAGAAGCTCGCTGAAAATGGACTGAACTTAGCCACGGCATCCTCCTATCTGCGCTCTGCTGTCAACGGAACCATCGCCTCGTACTTCCGTGAGGATGGGAATGAGTATGATATCCGTGTCAGCCTCGCTCCTGGGGCGCGTCAGTCACTGCAAGACCTCTCCAACCTGCTGGTCTATACGCCGCAGGGTAAGACCCTTCGTCTCTCTGATCTGGGGCATATCGACGAAGCCTTTACGCCTCCTACCATCGAGCGTAAGGACCGTAGCCGTGTCATCACGCTCTCCCTCACGCCTACGCCTGGCGTCCAGCTGAGTGAACTCGTCGGGAAGCTCAACGAGATCCTCGCCGCTCACCCCGTACCCTCAGGCAATGTGAGCTACAAGATCACGGGGGCTTATGAGAGCCAGCAGGAGACCTTCGGCGACCTCACGACGCTGATGCTTCTGATCATCATGCTCGTCTTCATCGTGATGGCGGCACAGTTTGAGAGCCTTGTTGACCCCTTCGTCATCATGTTCTCCGTGCCCTTCGCCTTCTCGGGGGTCTTCCTCGGTCTCTTGATCACGCAGGTGCCTCTCGATACGATGTCGTTCATCGGTCTGATCATGCTCATCGGTATCGTGGTGAAGAATGGTATCGTGCTCATCGACTACATCCGTCTGTGCCGCGAGCGTGGTATGGGCGTCGCCAAGGCGGTGACGACCTCGGGTAAGTCCCGTCTGCGCCCTGTGCTCATGACGACGGCTACGACCGTCCTCGGGATGGTGCCTATGGCCCTCGGTATCGGTGAAGGCTCTGAGATGTGGCAGTCCATGGGTATCACGGTCGCTTGGGGGCTCTCGATCTCCACGCTGGTGACCCTCGTGCTCATCCCCACGCTCTACGCCGCCCTCGAAGCTCGTCGTATCGTCCGTGAGCGTAAGAAGCTCGAGAAGAAGCTCGCTACGCGCGCCGCAGAGAAGGCGCTTGCCGCCCAACACTAATCCCCCTACCACGCTATGGATAAGTATCAAATGTTCGCCCCCGAGCAGTCGATGAAGACCGTCTTCATCACCTACAATCAGGCCTATCACGATATCATCGTGCGCCTGCTCACTAAGATGAGCCTCCGTGGTTACACCTCCTTCGAGCGGGCTCAGGGCCGTGGCTCGAAGACGGGGGAGCCGCATATCGGTGACCACGCTTGGCCTACGATGAACTCGGCGATGTACGTCATCGCTCCTGAGACGCGTGTGCCCGAGCTGCTGGAGCGCCTGCGTGCGCTGGACGAAGCGACGCCTGACCAAGGGCTTCGCGCCTTCGTCTGGGCTGTCGAAGCGATGATTTAAGTTCGCCCCTCGGTAGGCTACGGCCTCGCTTCCTTCCCTTTCTTACTATATACGCCCCGTGCTGTGATCGCCCGATCCAGCGCGGGGCGTGTCGTATATATACGGGTGGTAGAGGTGCGGCTATTGGAGCTCGGTGCTTCGCTTCTATTGAGAGGGAAGAGACTGTTGCCGAGAGTCCTGTCCGCTATTTATTCTGCTAAGGCATCGGCGCCCAGCTCCCCGATATGCCTCTCCGAAGTGATACACAAGCCCTTCGCCTTATCGCGCGTATTCCTCTTATCCAGCGGAGGGAAATGTGTCCTTCTCGTGAAGAGAAAGCACCTTCGCATAGTGGGTTTTCTGCATCTACGCACGTAGTCTTAAAGACCAGGCACGTAAATCCAAATATCCACGTACGTAGATATTAGAGCCACGTACGTAGTCCAAACTTATCTGCCACTCGTCCACAACTTTTATCCCTACGCGGAGCAACAACCTAATAGAGGTCACTTCACAAAGCTATATAGCTTCGCACCGAAAGCTATATAGGAATCAGTCCAAAGCTATATAGTTTTCTTCGCCATCCTATATAGCTCTGCCCGCGTACTCCTATACCTATTATGGGGCCAGTGCTGGTCACTCGTGTGAGCAGTACTGGTACGATAGGGTGAGTAGTACTGGTTTGCTTGCAGACCAGTAGTGGTCGCCTTTTTGATCTGTGGAGTTGGTGGCTATGATGCTGTGGTATAGCCTGTTGTTTTGCTGAGGAGATGGCGGGGATTTCACTCCCAATATAAGTTGCCTCTTGGGGGGCTTGAGGAGCTCGTGAATGGGGGCTACGTTTTCCACCTTCGGCAGGTGGATATTTTCCCCCTCGAAGGGGTGAAAAACCTTCTTTCCGATCTCGATGTCGAGAAATAATTTGGCTGATCAGTGTACAACCGCTGATTGATGTCGAGTGCAATACCCCGATGCTTAGCGGGCTGTAGAGGTTGTGGATAACTTTTCCCTTCGGATGTGTGTAACCCTATGGATAAATGCATACATTTGTCTCGGTCCCGATGCCA
>ERZ1674044.87-NODE-87-length-14625-cov-6.179753_pt1 | contig 14625 bp, 14 predicted proteins | sample MGYA00581132_ERZ1674044 | MGnify/ENA primary metagenome ERZ1674044 (study PRJEB41354, sample SAMEA4873341) | human saliva metagenome | biome: human-associated habitat [ENVO:00009003]; feature: mouth environment [ENVO:08000002]; material: saliva material...
ACGCTGGCATGACCCCGATCCTGTGCTGCGGCGAGGCCCTCGAGGTCCGCAAGGCCGGAACCTACGTCGAGTTCGTCCTCGGCCAGATCCGCGCCGCCCTGGCCGGCTGGAAGGCCGAAGAGGTCGCGCAGATCGTCATCGCCTACGAGCCCATCTGGGCCATTGGCACCGGCGAGACGGCTTCGGCCGAGGACGCCCAGGAAGTGTGTGGCGCCATCCGCGCCGCCCTGGCCGAAGACTTCGGCGCCGAGACCGCCGAGGCCACCCGCATCCTCTACGGGGGATCCGCCAAGCCCGGCAACATCAAGGAGCTCATGGCCCAGCCCGACGTCGACGGCGGTCTCGTCGGCGGCGCCTCCCTCAAGGCCGATTCCTTCGCCGCCATGGCGACGTTCTACGCCTGAGTAGACATCACGCGCCAGCCCCGCCCAGCCGTTTAAGCAGGGGTGGATCGGACGCGAGGTGGGGCCAACCGGTGTGCCGGTTGGCCCCACCGTCATTCTCCGTTACACTGAGCATGTATGTGCCCGTCATTGGGCGTGAACGCGATAGAGACTGGACCGACTGTGACGATTCTGAACAATGTGCTGACCGTGCTGATCTACCTGACCAGCATCCTGCTGACCCTGACCATTCTGATGCACAAGGGACAAGGCGGCGGCCTGTCGGACATGTTCGGTGGCGGCATCTCTTCTTCCGCGGGCTCTTCGGGCGTCGCGGAGCGTAACCTGAACCGCATCACGCTGGGTACCCTGCTGGTCTGGGTCATCTGCATCATCTGCTACGCGCTTCTCGTGAAGTTCGGCTCCTGATCCGTCGTGATCGACGCCGTCCTATGGATCCCCGCCCTCGTGTGGGGAGCCATTTTTGTGTGGTCGTACCGCCGCGAACCCCGTCAGTTTCGCAACGCGTTTTTCTTTATCTTCTTCTGTGCTTCGGCTCTGTTGGCTGCCTCAGAGCAACTGAATCAGTGGTGGATCACGGCTCCCATCATGATCTTCATCGCTGTGAGCCCACTCATCACGATCATCTTTATGCTCGTCAACGAGGTGCAGTTGGTGCGCCGCGAAGGATTTTCGCTGTCGCATGCGCTTCCGCTGCTGTTTGCCTGCGCGATTGTGGCGTGGTTCCTTGCTGTTCCGGCCGCGTTTGTCGTTGGAGTTCCTGGATTTGTCCTCGGCTTTCTGTTTGCGATGACTCTGTGCGGGGCGTGGTTTTTTCTGTCCTTTGCGGCGCTGCTGTTGTATTCCTGGCTGTACCGCTCACTTCCCCGTAAGCGCCAGTACGAGTTCATTGTTATCCACGGTGCGGGCCTGAATGGCACGGAGCTGACGCCGTTGCTGCGGGGGCGCGTTGATCGCGCGTATGACCTGTGGATCAAGCAAGAGAAGCGTGGGATTTTCATTCCGTCCGGCGGTCAAGGCTCCGACGAGGAGATCTCCGAGGCCGAAGCCATGGCGCGGTACCTGCGCACCCGCGAGGTGCCTGACTCAGCCATCGTGCTGGAAGATCGTTCAACGACGACGTGGGAGAACCTCACGTATTCACGGGACCTCATCGTCCAGCTGAGCGAGGGTAGCCCGAAGCGAGCCGCGTTGGTAACGAGCGACTACCACGTCTTCCGGACGGCGTTGTACGCCCGCGCTGTCGGCTTTCGCGCGGACGGCCTGGGCTCGAAGACGGCGGGCTATTATTTCCCAACCGCCTTTATCCGTGAGTTTATCGCTATCTCGAGGCGCTACTGGTGGCCGTATGCGGTGATCATGGGGCTGTGGGTCCTCGCCACGATCGTCATCACCGCGCTGGGCGTGGGAGCGTGACGCGCCGAGGAACGCTCGTGCGGCGTTAGTGCGCTCGATCAGCAATACGAGAAGGGGGCTGGGCCTGTGGCCGAGCCCCCTTATCGCTGCGACAATCTCCTACGGGAGGTGGATCTGTGAGGCCGCCGCCTGATCGAGGTAAACGCGCGTCGAAGGGCCAAGGATCCCCGCAACGGGCAGGTCGAGGGGCGAGGCACCCGCGAAGGCACGCCCGACGGCCTCAGCTTTCCCCTCACCCGCCGTCGTCAGCCATACCTCGGGGCAGGCCCGCATGACCGGCATGGACACGGTGATACGCTCGGGCGGCGGCTTAGGGGAGTTGCGGATCGCCAGGATGGGGGAGGGCTCCTCCAGGTCAACACGCCCGGGGAACAGGGAACAGATGTGCCCGTCCGGCCCCATGCCGATCAGAGCGATGTCGAAGGAGCCGGAGCCCATCAGCTCGGTCCACGTGGCCCCGAAAGCGGACGTCGCCGCGTCGAGAGAACCCGCGCCGGGTGCGGATTCATCCGAGGTCGGCATGCGCACGAGCTCCACGCCGCTGGCCGCGTGGAAGAACCCCTCCCACGCCTGATCGTCGTTACGGTCGGCGTGCCCCGCCGGGACGAAACGCTCGTCGACCAGCCACACGCGCACGCGCGACCAGTCGACATCTCCGACGCGGGGGAGAAGCGAGGGCAGAAGCGACGTCGCCACAGCGCCACCGGAGATGGCCAGGTCGACGCGCGAGCCGACCTCGGCCTCGTCAATGAGAGCGCGCAGGCGCGCCAGGAACGCTCGGCCGACGGCCTCGTTGAGGGCCTTAACGCCCGGCAGTACCTCAAGCGTGTGGACACAGACCATCTCAGCCCTCCGATGAACAAGCGGCCAGGCGCGGCAGCTCGGTCGTGAGCAGCTGGCCGTAGTACACGTCCGGATCGAGGCGACGCAGGTCCTCCATCAGGGAATCCTGGACGGAGCGACGGGCCAGGTTCACGCTGCGATCCTCCAGGCCCGGGCGCGAGAGCCGTGCGACCGAGGAGGTGGCGCTGCGCGACAGCGACACGGTCGTGTCATCGTCGAAGAAGAACGTGATGTCGGTGATCGTGTGTGCCTCGCGATCGACGATCCGATCGACGGGCACACCCAGCTGGTGGTGCAGCCACGCGGCCACGAGGAACGGCGAGGGATGCGTGGCGTTACCCGCGACGCGGATAGAAGTGGGCAGGCGGTCGAAGTCCTCGGCGACGGCTGCGAGCAGCGCGCGCCACAGGGTGACTCCCGCCCACGCCAGATCGATGTCGCCCGGCGTGTAGACCCTCGACAGGGCCGACAGGGTCTCCATTGGGCACTGTGTGGCGCGCGAATCGGTAATGCGTTTGACCGCGAGGCGGCCCAGTGGGTGCGCGCCCGGATTCTCGGGCGGGGTGACCGGCCAGTAGGTGACGACCGGCGTGTCCGACTGGAGCAGCGGCATGACGAGCGAATCGATATTCGACGCCGCTTCGCCGCGAGGCTCGAGGATGATGATGTCGGACAGCCCGGCCGCGTCGCCCACACGAATCTGAGCGTTGAGGAGGGCTGCGCCCTCGGAGGACTCGGGCTCGACGATGACGATGACGCGGCAGGGGTGCTCGCGTGAGACCGCATCGGAGACCTCGATCGCCTTGTCCACGTCAATCATGTCGGGAACGCAGATCAGGAGAGTCAGGACGCGGCTGAGAGCCGCGGAACCGCGCTCGTCGCGCAGCTCCACGATGCGGGAGGCGACCTCGGCGGACGTGGTGTTCTTCAGGGTGATGATCACGGGAGCCTCCAGAAACGGCCGTCGCGGGTCAGCATGTCGTGCGCGGATTGGGGACCCCACGTGCCCGGCGTGTAGGGCTCGGGCTGGCCCTGGGTCTCCCAGAAGGACAAGATCGGGTCGAGAATCTTCCACGAGGCCTCGACCTCGCGCTGGTGCGGGAAGAGGGGCGCGGAGCCGACGAGCGCGTCCAGGATGAGGCGCTCGTAGGCCTCTGGCGAATCCTCGGTGAAGGCGTGACCGTAGGCGAAGTCCATGGTGACGTCTCGCACCTGCATCGACGTGCCCGGAACCTTCGCGCCGAGCTTGAGGGTCAGGCCCTCGTCCGGCTGGACGCGGATGACAAGCGCGTTCTGGGCGGACTCGCTGAGCGCAGAATTGCCGAAAGGCACGTGCGCGGAGCGCTTGAAGATCACCGCGATCTCGGTGACGCGCTTGCCCAGGCGCTTGCCGGCGCGCAGGTAGAAGGGCACGCCAGCCCAGCGGCGTGTGTCCACGAAGAGCTTGATCGCGGCGAAGGTCTCGGTCGTGGAGTCGGTGGGAATGCCGTCCTCCTCGAGGTAGCCGCGCACCTTGTCGCCGCCCTGCCAGCCGCTCGCGTACTGTCCGCGAGCAGTGCCTTCGGCGAGGTCCTCGGGTAGGCGCACGGCGGACAGTACCTTTTCCTTCTCAGCGCGGATTTCCTCGGGCGTGAAGTGAACGGGTTCCTCCATGGCGGTCAGCGCCATGAGTTGGAGGAGGTGGTTCTGGATGATGTCGCGTGCGGCACCGATTCCGTCGTAGTAGCCCGCGCGCGTGCCGATGCCGATGTCCTCGGCCATCGTGATCTGCACGGAGTCGACGTAGTTGGCCTTCCACAGGGGCTCGAACATGGCGTTTGCGAAGCGCATCGCCATGATGTTTTGGACGGTTTCCTTGCCCAGGTAGTGGTCGATGCGGAAGACATCCTGCTCGTCAAAAATCTGCGAGATGACGTTGGAGAGCTCTTGCGCGGACTCAAGGTCGTGTCCGAAAGGCTTCTCGATGATGACGCGACGCCATTCGCGGCCCTGTCGCTTGTTCAGGCCGGTATCCGACAGGTGCTTGGCCACGACGGGGAAGTACGACGGCGGAATCGACAGGTAGAAGGCGTGGTTGCCGCCGGTGCCGCGCACCCGGTCGAGCTCGGCGACGGTGTCGGCGAGGCGACGGTATGCTTCCGGGTCATCGAAGGTTCCGGAGACGAAGCGTAGGCCCGATCGGAGCTGATTCCACGTCCCCTCGTTGAAGCCGGTGCGGGTGTGTGCCTCGATGGAGGCGCGAACGTATTCCTCGAAGTCCTGGGGGCTCCAGTCGCGTCGGGCGAAGCCGGTCAGGGAGAACGCGGGGTGGAGGAGGCCGCGGTTGGCTAGGTCGTAGATGGCGGGCAGGAGCTTCTTACGCGCGAGGTCACCGGTGATGCCGAAGATGACCAGGCCGCACGGCGGGGAGATGCGCGGCAGCCTGCGGTCTTGCGGATCGCGCAGGGTGGGGATCGCAGTGGTCACGAGTGGTCGCTCCATTCGCTCAAGGGGGTAGGACGAGGCCGTGGCCCGAACACTTCGCCCGCGGGGGAGAGGGACGGGACCGAGGACCCACACATGTGTACGAGAATAGGGCTGCTGGCGCGCCCTCGCGCGCCAGCAGCCCCTTCTCAGGCGAGGTGACTAGAAAGTCACGACCGGGCGTCTTCGATGGACTCCTTCGCTGCGGCGGCGACGTGCTCGGCGTCGATGCCGTACTCCTTGAAGAGCGCCTCGCCCGGCGCGGAGGCGCCGAAGTGCTCGATGGAGACCGCACGGCCGGCGTCGCCGATCCAGCGGTACCAGGGCAGGGCCAGGCCGGCCTCGACGGAGACGCGGGCGCGCACGGACGGGGGCAGAACCTCGTCGCGGTAGGCGCGGTCCTGGGCCTCGAACCAGTCGAGGCAGGGGACGGACACGACGCGGGCGGCGATGCCGTCGGCGGCGAGGGCCTCGCGCGCCTCGAGGGCGACGGAGACCTCGGAACCGGAGGCCATGAGGATCACGTCGGGGGTGCCTTCGGTGTCGGCCAGGACGTAGGCGCCGCGGCTGAGGTTGTCGGTCGTGGCCAGCCCGGTGCCTTCGCCGCGAGCGGGGTTGGGCAGGTTCTGGCGCGACAGGACGATCGCGGCCGGGTGCGACTGCTCGAGGATGGCCTTCCAGGAGGCGGCCGTTTCGGCGGCGTCGGCGGGGCGCACGACCGCGAGGTTCGGGATCGCTCGGTAGGAGGCCAGGTGCTCGATCGGCTGGTGGGTTGGGCCGTCTTCGCCGACGCCAATGGAGTCGTGGGTCCACACGTAGGTGACCGGCAGGTCCATGAGGGCCGCAAGGCGCACGGCGCCGCGCATGAAGTCGGAGAACACGAAGAACGTGCCGCCGTAGGCGCGGGTGAAGCCGTCGGCTGCGATGCCGTTGAGCGCGGCACCCATCGCGAATTCGCGCACGCCGAAGTGCAGGTTGCGGCCGAACTCGTCGCCGCTGAACGACGCAGAGGAACGGTGCGCGGGTAGGAAGGAAGGCTCTCCCTTCACGAATGTGTTGTTCGAGCCTGCCAGGTCGGCCGAGCCGCCCCACAGTTCGGGCAGGACGGGGGCAATCGCGTTGAGGACCTGGCCGGAGGCGGCGCGGGTCGCCAGCGCCTTGCCCTCTTCGAAGGTGGGCAGCGCGGCCTCCCAGCCGTCGGGCAGGCGGCCGGCGGACAGTCGTTCGAGCAGAGCGGCGCCCTCGGGGTTGGCAGCCTTCCACGCCTCGAAGCGTGCGTCCCAGTCCTTGCGGTACTCGGCTGCGCGGGCGGCGGCGCGGGCGCGGACCTCGTCCACGAGGGCGGCGTCGACGTCGAACATCTCCTCGGGGTCGGCGCCCAGGGCGACCTTGAGTCCCTTGAGGGCGTCGGAGCCGAGCTTGGCGCCGTGGATGCCGCCGGTGTTCTGCTTGCCGGGGGTCGGCCAGCCGATGATGGTGCGCAGCGCGATCAGCGAGGGCTTGGTGGTTTCGGCCTTCGCAGCCTCGAGGGCGTCGTTGAGGGCGGCGGTGTTCTCCTCGTAGGAGCCGTCCTCGCCGAGCCAGTCGACGCGCTGGACGTGCCAGCCGTAGGCCTCGTAGCGGGCCAGGACGTCTTCGTTGAAGGCGATCGAGGTGTTGTCCTCGATGGAGATGTGGTTGTCGTCCCAGATGACGGTGATGTTGCCGAGCTCCTGGGTGCCGGCCAGGGAGGAAGCCTCGGCGGAAACGCCCTCTTGGAAGCAGCCGTCGCCGGCGATGACGTAGACGTTGTGGTCGAAGACGGACTCGCCCAGCGGGGTCTGCGGATCGAGCAGGCCGTGGACGCGGCGGGCGTTCATGGCGAAGCCGACGGCCGAGGCGATGCCGGTGCCCAGGGGCCCGGTGGTGATCTCAACGCCCTTGGTGTGCCCGTATTCGGGGTGACCGGGGGTCAGGGAGCCGGCGGTGCGCAGCTTCTTGACGTCGTCGAGCTCGAGGCCGAAGCCGGTGAGGTAGAGCTGGACGTACTGGGTCAGCGAGGAGTGCCCCGCCGACAGGATGAAACGGTCACGGCCGATCCAACGAGGATCGGCCGGATCGACGTTCATGACCTTGTTGTAGAGCAGGTATGCTGCGGGGGCGAGGGAAATGGCGGCTCCGGGGTGTCCGGATCCCGCCTGCTCGACGGCGTCCGCCGCGAGGAGCTTGGCGGTCTTGACCGCGTCGTCATCGATATGGTCCCATTGAAGTGTCACGTCGGCCTCCAGCCGTTGTTGGACCCCAGCATCGGGGTAGGGAAATGGTTACCGGGTCACATATTAGCGAAAATGTGCGCACGCGCATAGGTATCGCGCACATTTGTTGAAACCTCGCTTACTCTGACACCATGACGTCCTTGGAAGCCCTCGTGCATGAGTGGGTGGACTATCTGCGCGTCGAGAAGGGCGCGTCGGCGCACACCGTCTCCAACTATCGGCGCGATGCCCTGCGATACGTCCGTGACCTCGCCGACCGCGGCGTCGCGAGCCTCGCCGAGGTGAGTGTGCGCGACATCGAGGACTACACGATGCGCCTCGCCTCAGGCGAGGTGACGGGCCACCCTGCCGCGGCCTCGTCGGTCGCCCGCGCATCCGCTGCCATTCGTGGCCTGCACAAGTACGCGCTCACGGAAGGTCTTGTCGGGGTCGACCCCTCCGCCCAGTTGCGCGCCCCCCGTGCGGGACGCCATCTGCCCAAGGCCCTGACGGTCGAGGAGGTGGGGCGCCTGCTCGACGTCGCCCACGCGGACGATTCGCCCATCGGTTTGCGTGACTGTGCGCTCCTGGAGCTGTTGTACGCGACGGGCGCGCGCGTGTCCGAGGCGGTGAGCCTGAGCGCCGATGACCTTGACCTTGACGGCGACGTCCCGGTGGTCCGCCTGTTCGGGAAGGGGCGCAAGGAACGCATCGTCCCCGTCGGTTCCTTCGCGGTCGAGGCGCTGGGGGCGTACCGGGTTCGTGCGCGTCCGGCCCTTGCGGCACGAGGCCGCGGCGCGACCGCGTTCTTTCTGAACTCTCGGGGCGCCCCCCTCTCTCGCCAGAGCGCGTGGACCGCGATCCGCAGGGCCGCCGAAGCCGCGCAGCTGGAGTCGAGGGTGTCGCCCCACACGCTGCGCCACTCCTTCGCGACTCACCTGCTCGAGGGTGGGGCGAGCGTGCGCGAGGTGCAGGAGCTGCTCGGACACGCCTCGGTGGCCACGACCCAGATCTACACGGCGGTGACAGCCGCGGCCCTGCGCGAGGTCTTTACGCTCTCGCACCCCCGGGCGCGTGGCACCGACGAGATTGCCCGGCAATGACCTAGGATGAAGGAGTGACCATGAATTCGCATCCGACGCTGACGCCCGACCTGCCCGCTGAGCAGGTCGACTTCCCCGTGCCCGCGCCCCTGACGGGCCACGGACCCGCACGCGTGATCGCGATGTGTAATCAAAAGGGAGGCGTCGGCAAGACGACGACCACGATCAACCTGGGCGCCGCCCTGGCCGAGTACGGTCGCCGCGTCCTGATCGTTGACTTCGATCCGCAGGGGGCGGCGTCTGTCGGGTTGGGGATCAACGCCCTCGACATGGAACAGACGATCTACACGCTGCTGATGAACCCCAAGGCCGACGTGCGTGCGACCGTGTGCCATACGGACACGGAGAACCTGGATATCATCCCGGCAAACATCGACCTGTCTGCCGCGGAGGTTCAGCTGGTCAACGAGGTCGCGCGCGAGAGCGCCCTGGCGCGCGTGCTGCGCCACGTCGAGGCCGACTACGACGTCATCCTGATCGACTGTCAGCCCTCGCTCGGCCTGCTTGCGGTGAACGCGCTGACGGCCGCGCACGGCGTTATCGTGCCCGTGGAGGCCGAGTTCTTCGCCCTGCGTGGCGTCGCCCTGCTGGTCGAGACCATCGAGACGGTGCGCGATCGCATCAACCCGCGCCTGAAGATCGACGGCATCGTGGCGACGATGGTCGACTCACGCACCCTGCACTCGCGCGAAGTCCTCCAGCGCCTGAAGGAGGCCTTCGGGGATCTGGTCTTCGACACTCGTATCGGGCGCACGATTAAGTTCCCGGACGCCTCGGTGGCCACCGAGCCGATCACGTCCTACGCTCCCAACCACGCGGGGGCGCACGCGTATCGCCGACTGGCGCGGGAAGTCATCGCCCGTGGCGACGCCGCCTGAACCGATCGAGATTCAGGGGGAGTTCGAGCTCTTCGCCGTGAGGCTGCCCGTCTTCGAGGGGCCCTTCGACCTGCTCCTGTCCCTGATCGCGCGCAAAAAGCTCGACATTACCGAGGTGGCACTCGCCCAGGTGACGGACGAGTTCATCGCCTTCATGAAGGCCTCGCCCGACCTGTCACGCACGACCGAATTCCTGGTTGTCGCCGCAACGCTTCTCGACATGAAAGCCGCCCACCTCTTGCCCCGCCTCGACGAGGAGGAAGACGTGAGCGAGGCGGATCTGGAGGCCCGGGACCTCCTGTTCTCCCGACTCCTGCAATACCGCGCCTTCAAAGAAGCGGCGAAGGAGATCGACGCGCGCATGGTTGCGTGTGCCTCCTACGTGGCCCGCGACGTCGCCCTCGAGCCCCACTTCGCCACGCTCCTGCCCGAGCTCACCTGGCTCACCAGCCCCGAGGACCTGGCCCGCCTCGCCGCCGACGCCCTCTCCCAGTCGGCGCCCACCGTCCAGGTCACCCACCTGCACGACCCGGTCGTGCCTGTGCGCGAGCAGGCCATCGTCGTCGCCGACAAGCTCGCGTCGGCGGGGGAGATGACCTTCCGGGAGCTCATCGCCGATGCCGCCACGCGCGCCGTCATCGTGTCGCGTTTCTTGGCGCTCCTCGAACTCTTCCGGCGAGGAGCCGTCGAGTTCATCCAGGAGGGGGCGCTGGGGACACTTTCGATCCAGTGGAGAGCCGAGGTGGACGCGAGCGACATCGACATTGACGAGGCACCACGCGGCACGCGCCCCGAGGACACGCCCGCCGCCGTGGGCGCCACGGCCTCGTCGACGGGGAAGAATGCACGGACGATGGAAGGAGACGGCGGCGATGACTGACGAGCAGCTGCGAGGGCCGATCGAGGCGATCGTGATGGTCGCCTCCGAACCGGTGTCCGTCGACGAGCTCGCGGGCGCCCTTGAGGCGGATCCGCTCGACGTGGAGGAGACACTGCGCTCCCTGGCGAGCGAGTACCTGGGCCAGGGGGAAGGGCCGGCGCGCGGCTTCGAGCTGCGCGAGGTCGCGGGAGGCTGGCGCATCTACTCTGCGCGCGCCTACGCCGACGTCGTCGGTCGCTTCGTCGTGGGCTCCTCCCACGCGCGCCTGTCCCAGGCCGCCCTCGAAACCCTGGCGGTCATCGCCTACCGCCAGCCTATTTCACGTGCCCGCATCGCCCGCATCCGCGGGGTGAACGTCGACGGCGTGGTGCGCACCCTGCTCGCTCGAGGCCTCGTGGAAGAGACGGGGCTGACACCCTCCGGGGCGCGCCTATACGGCACGACCGGGGAGTTTCTTGAGAAAATGGGGATGACGAGCCTATCGGAGCTGGTACCCTTGGCACCCTACTTGCCAGACGCCGATGCGCTGGACGAATTGGAGGAAGAACTATGAGGGCTAACCCTTACACCGAGGGTGGCGTGCGACTGCAGAAGGTGCTCGCCCAGGCCGGCGTCGCTTCTCGGCGCGCGTCCGAGCAGATGATCGCGGATGGCCGCGTGAGCGTGGACGGCACTGTCGTGCGCAACCAGGGCGTGCGGGTGGATCCCGCAACCCAGGTCATCCACGTTGACGGCGAGCGCCTGATCCTGGACGAGACCAAGCACATCGTGCTTGCCGTCAACAAGCCGATCGGCACGGTCTCGACGATGAGCGACCCGGAGGGACGCCCGACCATCGCCGACCTGATCGCTGACTACCCTGAGCGCCTCTACCACGTGGGTCGCCTCGACATCGACACCTCGGGCCTGCTGTTGCTGACCAACGACGGCGAGCTGGCCAACCGCCTGACCCACCCGTCCTACGAGATTCGCAAGACATACGTCGCGCGCCTGCACGGCGAGGTCAAGCCGGGAGTCAAGCGCACTCTCATGAACGGAATCGAGCTGGAGGACGGCCCGATCAAGGTGGATGCCTTCCGCGTTGTCGACACCTACGGCGACATCACCACCGTCGAGATCGTCGTCCACGAGGGCCGCAACCGACTCGTGCGACGCATGATGGACGCCGTCGGCTACCCGGTCCGCGAGCTCGTGCGTACCGGCTTTGGGCCGATCTCCCTGGATCACCTCAAGCAGGGCACGACCCGCCGCGTCAAGGGCAACGCTCTGACGGCGCTGTACGGGGCCGTCGGCCTGTGAGCGCCCAGGGCGGTGGCGCCCCCACGCGCGTCGTGTCCACGGTGGGTCCCGTCCTCATCATCGGGTCGGGCCTGCTGGGCGCGTCCCTCGGGCTCGCCCTGCGCGCCGGGGGAGTGGAAGTCTACCTCGAGGATGCCTCGCCCACCTCCCTGCGCCTTGCCTCCGACGTGGGCGCGGGGGTTGCCTTCGGCGACGTCATCGCCGAGGCCGGGGTCGGCTACGAGGACGTGGGCGCGGATGGGCACGGATACGAGGCGCCGCGCATCGTCGTAGTCGCGACCCCTCCCGACGTCGCCGACCGGGTTATCGTCGATTCTCTTGTGCGATTCCCCAACGCTATCGTCACGGACGTCGCCTCGGTCAAGGACGCGGTCGTCGCCGACGTGCTTGCCACGCTCGTGCAGCGCGGCCTCCAGGACGAGGCGTGCCGCTACGTGGGCTCACACCCGATGGCTGGACGCGAGCGCTCCGGCGCCGGCGCGGCCGACGCCGACCTGTTCTACGGTCGGCCGTGGGTGATCGTGGCCCATGAGCTGACGTGGCCTCGTGCGGTGTTGGCCGCGCGTGCGCTTGCCACGGACGTGGGCGCGGTACCCCTGGAGATGAATGCTGGCACGCACGATCATGCGGTGGCCCTGGTGTCCCACGTGCCGCAGCTCGTGTCGTCGATGCTGGCGGCGCGCCTCGTTGATGCTCCCGCGCAGGCACTCGGTTTGGCGGGGCAGGGGCTGCGTGACACGGCGCGTATCGCGGCCTCCGATCCTCGCTTGTGGACGGCGATCCTGGCCGGCAACGCTGGGCCTGTCGCCGACATCCTGCGCGAGTTGAGGGGCGACCTGGATGACCTGCTGACCCACTTGGATGCGGCCGCCGAGCTGGGCCCGCTTCGGGGCGGCAGCGTCGGTGCGATCAACCGCGTGATGACGGCTGGCAATCAGGGCGTCGCGCGCATCCCCGGCAAGCACGGCGGTGCTCCGTCGCGCTACCGCGAGGTCGAGGTGCTGATCCCCGATGAGCCCGGTGCGCTCGGGCGCCTCTTCAGTGAGCTCGGTGAGGCCTCCATCAACATCGAGGACCTGGTTCTCGAGCACTCGGCGGGCGCGCAGGCTGGCGTCGCTCGCGTCATGATTGACCCGGCGGTCGCTGACCGCTGCGCCGCGGACCTGCAGGAGCGGGGCTGGCGGCTCATTACCCACTAGAACAACCTCGATGAGGAGAATCACCGGATGAACGACTCGATGCGCCAGGACGCGATCTCGCGCGTGGGCATTACCATTGCGATCGATGGTCCTGCGGGTTCTGGTAAGTCCACGGTGTCCAAGGAGCTGGCCTCGCGTCTGGGCATCGGATACCTCGACACGGGCGCGATGTACCGCGCGCTGACGTGGTACGCCCTCGACCGCGGCATTGACCTGGAGGACACCGACGCGGTCGCAGCCGCGGCCGACGAGATGGTCCTTCGCCTGCAGTCCGATCCGTCCGATCCGCACGTGTGGGTGGGGGATACCGAGGTCACCCAGGCGATTCGCGAGCCTCGCATCGCCCTGGAGATCAAGCATATTTCGACGAACCTGACGGTGCGCGCGTGGATGGCGGCCGAGCAGCGCCGCCGCATGATGGAGGCACGCGCTCAGGGCTCCGGCATGATCGCCGAGGGCCGCGACATCACGACGGTCGTGTGCCCGGACGCGGACGTGCGCATCCTGTTGCTCGCGGACCAGGAGGCGCGCCTGCGCCGCCGCACCCTGGAACTCTACGGTGACGCGACCGAGGAGCACATGGAGATTGTGCGCGCCCAGGTGGAGGGCCGCGACAAGGCCGACTCGACCGTCTCGGAGTTTATGACCGCGGCCCCCGGCGTTCAGACGGTTGATTCGACAGGGCTGGATATCGCCGGCGTGTGCGAGGCCATCCTGGCATACGTGGACGAGGACCTGGCCGCCCGCGAGGGATAGCGCCTGGCAGGTAGATGTGTGCCCCGCAGCGCCTCGCTGCGGGGCACACACATCTGGTGGCGTCACGCGCGCGATTCGCGTGCGCTACCGACTTCTCAGATGCGCGAGCGGTCGTGCGTGCGCGCGTCGTTAGTAGCCGGCGCCGTGCGAACCATATGTGCCGTTTGTGCCGTACATGCCGGGCGCCGGGTAGCCGCCCTGTTGCTGACCGTAGTAGTTTCCACCGTGACCCGCCGGGTAGCCGCCTCCTGTCTGCATCGGAGGGTGCATGGAGGCTCCGCTTTGCGGATACTGGGGACCGCCGTAGCTGCCGGCCGTCACGCCATACTGCGGACCGCTGGGGCCGTTGTAGGACATTGTCGGCGATTGGCGTGCCTTGCCCTGGGACGATAGATAACGGAAGAGCCAGTACCCTCCCATGATCACGGCGACAAGAATCAGAGAAATCATGACAGCGACCGGGTCATGGGAGGTTGTGCGCGAGCGGAAGCGTCGGCGCATCGGTGCTGGCGTTGACACGCGGGCGTTCGTCGTCTGGTCGGCGGTGGCAGCGCGTGTAGGAACGTCTTGTGTGCTCACGACAACAGCGGTCGCCTGGGCGGCCGACGCCTCCCAGGAGCCGACGTTCGCTGCAACGATACCCGTGAATGCGAGGGCGAGGGACGCGGAGGCTGTCAGGAGCCGACGGATGGTCATAGGGGATACTCCCGCGGTGTGTGCTGGCGATGGATAGATAGCCTTTAGTGTAACCGCGTGGACAGATGGGGATGGCTTGTTCCGCGGAGCGATACGTGTCAGCCGGTGGGGGAGGGCGAGTCGTGTGCGCTCTGCTCACAGAGGTAGTGTGTCGTGGTGCACGTTAGTCGGCTTGCTTCCCTCTCCTTGGGTGCGCTATAGTTCTACAGGTCGCCACGGCGACGAACTGAATACGGGCTGTGGCGCAGCTTGGTAGCGCACTTGACTGGGGGTCAAGGGGTCGTGGGTTCAAATCCCGCCAGCCCGACAAAATGCCCGGAATCTCAACGATTGAGGTTCCGGGCTTCGTCGTGTTTCCCTCAATCTCATCTTGAAACTCATCTTGAGATTCCTTAGAACTCGTAGCCGTCGTCCAGCTCAGGTTGAGGCGTGTCTCTACTCTTTTATCTACTAT
>ERZ1674044.104-NODE-104-length-13248-cov-23.794891_pt1 | contig 13248 bp, 9 predicted proteins | sample MGYA00581132_ERZ1674044 | MGnify/ENA primary metagenome ERZ1674044 (study PRJEB41354, sample SAMEA4873341) | human saliva metagenome | biome: human-associated habitat [ENVO:00009003]; feature: mouth environment [ENVO:08000002]; material: saliva material...
TTGAGGAAGTTGGAGACGTTCATTGCTGCGACCTTGATGCCGTGGATGTCGCGGCTGAGGTCTTCTGCCTTGATGCCTTCGGTGTCGAGCTTGAGGGCTTCGGCAACTTCACCGACGGTGGGTGCGTTCAGTTCGGGGATTTCGGGCAGTACGTAGACGGGCAGGTTTGCGTCGCCGCGCTTGACGGACTTTTCGATTTCGTCGCGCAGTTCGGGTTCTGCACGGCTGACGATGATTGCGAGCAGGTCTACCTTGGAGGCGAGCAGTTCGGTGCGTGCCACGTCGACTGCGGTGACTGCTTCTTCGACGGTTTCTTCCTGTGCGCCGACGATTGCGACGACGGGCAGACCGAGGTCACGGGCGATCTGGACGTTCAGGTCGAATTCGACTGAGAGCGCGTTGGCGGGCAGGTAGACGCCGTCGACGATTACGACGTCGCTGTTTGCTGCGACCTTTTCGTAGGCGGAGACTGCGCGTGCGGAGATTTCTTCGGTGTCGCCTTCTGCGATGAGTGCGAGTGCGTCGGTCATGGAGACTGCGCCGCCGACCTGCTCTTCGGTCAGGCCGAAGTGCTCACGGATGAGGCGTGCCATGGGGTCGTCGGCGATGGTTGCGCCGTCGAAGACGGGGCGGAAGAAGCCGACGCGGTCTGCGCGCTTGATGAGGGAGTCTGCTAGGCCCAGGGCAACGAGGGACTTGCCCGAGTTCTGGGACATAGCGGAGAGGTAAAGACCGGTGGTCATTGTTTTACTGTCCTTCTATGCGATGTTCGGCGCTGGGTCCCGCGGCTGCGCAGGGGTGTATGTGCTCCTGTGCGCGGGTGCGTCGAGCTTATATGTCATCTTCTATCTTAAGGCGTTGTGGGGGTGGTGCCTAACAGGGTGTGCGGTGCGCTGCGTCATGTGGGGCGGATGCGCGGCTTGTTAGGGGTGGGGTGTTTTGCGTGCCGCCGCCTGGTGTGGCGTGCCGTTTAGGGGTTGAGGATGCGCGCGTACCGTACGCTGTGGCCGGGCGCCCAGATGCCGCGTGCCTCAAATTCGATGCTGTTGCGCTGGTAGCCGAGCCGCTCGTAGAAGGAGAGCGCTCGTTCGTTTTCTGCCATGACCCACAGATAGGAGTTTTCGTCCTGGTAGATGACGGACTCGTAGAGTGCCTGACCGAGCCCGGTGCCGTGCGTGTGGTTGAGGGTGTACAGGTGCGTGAGTTTACGGGTGCCTGCAGGCAGTTCGGGGAGGTTGTCGGCACGTTCGAGTTCCCAGGAGGAGGGTTCGCACAGGGAGAGCGCCAGGCCGACGGGCTTATCCCAGTCGATGTGTGCGCCGATGGAGCAGGAGAGCCCGCCGTCGGGGGTCCAGCCGGGCACCTCATAGGCGAAGAAGCCGCGCACGGTGGAGGAGGAGAGGTGGCGGTGGAAGTCTTCGAGGTATTCGTTGCGTTCGGCGCGGTGGCGGGCGGTGAAGCTTTCTCCGAGCGCGTCGAAGTAGATCGGGTCGTAGGTTTGCTCCATGCAGTCCAGCTGCAGGTTGACGTATTTTTCGGCGTCGGTCGGTTCAATCGGTGCGAGCGCGTAGCGGCCCTGACATACAAATCCCATGGGTTCTAGTCTACTCAGTCGGCCCCTGTGGAGGCGGTTCCTTGCGGGCGCGTACGCTAGGGGCGTGAGGGCTGTCGGCTAGTCTAGTGGGTATGGCGAAAAAGAGCAGGGCACCCAAGAAGTCCCAAAAGGCGCAGAAGCAGCAGAAGAACCGCGTCGACGATACCGAGAGCACCCCCGTGCAGGGTGCCGCCGCTGGCGTGTACCCGATTTCTACGGGTGAGGCGGAGCTGGTCCCCGACGGCTACCATGCTGACGGTTGGCTGCTGCTCATTAATGGTGTGCAGTCTTCCCACGTGATTGTGGGTGAGCCTCGCCAGCTGGATTTTGAGTACATGCGCTGGATCGCGGCGGTCGTTTCCTCGCACGTGGAGGAGCACCTGGACGCCGCGAAGCTGCGCATCACCCACCTGGGCGGCGGCGCGTGCTCGATGGCGCGCTATTTTGCCGACCTGTACCCGACCAGCCGCAACACGGTCGTTGAGCTGGACGCCAAGCTCGCCGAGTATGTGCGCGCCTGGTTCGACATCCCCAAGGCGCCGCGCGTGAAGATTCGCGTGGGCGAGGCGGGTGCCGTCACCGCAACCTTCGCGCCCGCATCCCGCGACGTGCTGATTCGTGACGTGTTCGCCGGGGACACCACGCCCGAGGCGCTCACCACCGTCGAGTTCACCCGCACCGTCGCCGAGTCGCTGGCACCCGGTGGCCTGTACATCCTGAACTGTGGTGACGGGCCGGCGCTGACCGGTGCCCGCGCGGAGGCGTCCGCCCTGCTTGAGGTGTTCGAGTACGTGTGTATTGTGGCGGATTCGGCAATGTTGAAGGGCCGCCGCCGCGGCAACGTCATTATTGCCGGTTCGCACGCGCCCCTGCCGGAGACTGGTTCCGTGCAGGCTGCCGCTATTGCCCGTGAGCTCATGGGTGGAGGCGTGCCCGCCCAGTACTGGGACACCGTGCGGGTGCGCCAGTTCGTGAGGTAGCGGTTTTCAGTAATGACTTAAGTTTTTCGACCATAGGTTAGTGACTTTGGTGGGGGCTTTTAGCTACCGCCAAAGACCGTAACCTATCACCGAATTCGGCGCCCCCTCCATGGCAGACGCTACTATAGTGGCATGCGATACACCTACCTTGGCCCCTCCGGCACCTTCACCGAATCCGCCCTGCTGAGCGTCCCCGGCGCATCCGACGCCGAACGCATCCCCGCCACCAGCGTGCCCGACGCGCTCGCACGCCTGAACGCGGGCGAGGTGGACGCCGCCATGGTGCCCATCGAAAACTCTGTGGAGGGCGGCGTGAGCGCCACCCTGGACGCTATCGCAGCCAGCGAGGGTGTACGCATTATCCGCGAGGTGCTCGTACCGATCCGCTTCGTGCTGGTCGCCGCGAAGCCCATCAGCATCGAAGACGTTAAGACCATCTCCACCCACTCGCACGCCTGGGCGCAGGTGCGCGGCTGGGCGCAGGAGAACGTGCCCACCGCCGCCTACCTGCCCGGCTCCTCCACCGCCGCGGCGGCTGTCGGCCTGCTCGAAGAAGGCTGCACCTACGATGCGGCAATCTGCTCTCCGGCGCTGCTGAACTACCACCCGGAACTGCACGTGCTGCAGGACAATATTGGCGACAACAAGAACGCCGTGACCCGCTTCGTGCTGCTCTCCCGTACCGCCGACATCCCCGAACCGACCGGCTCCGATAAGACCACCCTGACCGTGCCGCTGCCCGCCAACCGCGCCGGCGCCCTGCTCGAACTGCTCGAACAGTTCGCGGTGCGCGGCGTGAACCTCTCCCGCATCGAATCGCGCCCCACCGGCGAAGGCATGGGCTCCTACTCGTTCAGCATCGACGCCGATGGCCACATTTACGAGGCACGCATGCGCGATGCACTGCGCGGCCTGCACCGCGTCTCCCCGACGCTGAAATTCCTCGGCTCCTACCCGCGCGCCGACCACGAAAACACCGAAGTCGACGCCATCCACTCCGACGGCTCCTTCGACGCCGCACACGAATGGGTCGAGTCGCTCTTCCCGAACGGCCGCCCCGCACAGCTGCAGCGCCACTAACGGTACCAAGCCGGCTGCCGCTAGACACCCCCGCACCTACCCGCGCCCCACCAGCGCAAACCCCGCCCACAACCCACCGCAAGATTAGGTAGGATAAAACAGTGATTGATATTAACCTCCTCCGCGAAAACCCCGACGTCTTCCGCGCCTCCCAGCGAGCACGCGGCAAGGACGAAACCCACGTCGACCGCATCCTCGAAGCCGACACCGCACGCCGCGCACTCATCGGCGAATACGAGAACCTGCGCGCCGAACAGAACGCCTTCGGCAAGAAGGTCGCCAAGGCACCCAAGGAAGAAAAGCCCGCCCTCGTCGCACAGGCGAAGGAACTTGCCGCCCGCGTCAACGAAGCAAAGGCAGCCTCCGAGGCGAAAACCGCCGAATACGAGGAACTGATCAGCAGCATCGAAAACCTCATCATCGACGGCGTACCCGTCGGCGGCGAAGACGACTACGTAGTCGTCAAGGAAGTCGGCACCCCCCGCGACTTCACCACCGAAGGCTTCGAACCGCGCGACCACCTCGAAATCGGCGAACTCGTCGACGGCATCGACATGGCACGCGGCGCGAAGGTCTCCGGCGCACGCTTCTACTTCCTCAAGGGCCAGGTAGCACGCTTGGAGCAGGCACTCATGTGGATGGCGCTCGACCTCGCAACCGAGCACGGCTTCACCATGATGACCACCCCCACCCTGGTACGCCCCGAAATCATGAACGGCACCGGCTTCAACGTCAAGCACGACGACGAAATCTACCGCCTCGAACGCGACGACCTGTACCTGGTCGGCACCTCCGAGGTGGCGCTCGCCGGCTACCACACCGACGAAATTCTCGACTTCGAGAAGGGCGCGAAGAAGTACCTGGGCTGGTCCTCCTGCTACCGCCGCGAGGCCGGTTCCGCCGGTAAGGACACCCGCGGCATCATTCGCGTGCACCAGTTCAACAAGGCTGAAATGTTCGTCTACTGCCCCGTCGAGCAGGCAGAAGAGATGCACGCAAAGCTGCTGTCCCTCGAAGAGGAAATGCTGCAGCGCTGCGGCCTCGCATACCGCGTGATTGACACCGCCGCAGGCGACCTGGGCACCTCCGCAGCCCGCAAGTTCGACTGTGAGGCGTGGGTCCCCACCCAGGGCACCTACCGCGAGCTGACCTCCACCTCGAACTGCACCACCTACCAGGCGCGCCGCCTGAACATCCGCGAGCGCACCCCGGACACCGTGGACGAGGCAGGCAACGTGCGTAAGGGCCGCACCCGCTCCGTAGCGACCCTGAACGGCACCCTGGCGACGACTCGCTGGGTGGTTGCCATCCTGGAGACTCACCAGCAGGCAGACGGTTCTGTGGTAATCCCCGAAGCTCTTCGCCCGTACATGGGTGGCGCTGAGGTCATCCCGGCAGTAGCTGCTGAATAATCTCATAACCAGCTGAAAAACCCGCCCACCGCGTAAACGGTGGGCGGGTTTTCGCGTATCCCGGTAGTCTAAGAACTATGCCTCTATACCGTAAACTCCTTGGTGTTTCTGCGGCGGCGGCTCTGACCGCCTCCGTCACTCGTGCCCGCCGTGAAGCGCGCCGACGCGCTATCGAACTGGGCGCGCCCTTCGGCGTTCTGCCGACCCTGCCCACCGGTGAAGCGCAGCGTGTGGGCGTGGTGTACAACCCGAGTAAGCCCGGCGCCGCGGCCACCGTCGAGATTCTGGAACGTATCCTCGCGGCGAACGGCCACCCGCAGGCGCTGGTGCGCACCACCCGCGTGGACGAGCCCGGTTCTGAGGCTGCCCGCGAGCTGATCGCTGAGGGTGTTGACCTGCTGATTGCTGCCGGTGGTGACGGTACGGTGCGTGCTGTGGCGGCGGCGCTGGCACATCATGAGGGGCGTAAGCCGCGCCTGGGTATTCTGCCGATGGGTACCGGTAACCTGCTGGCGCGTAACCTGTACATCCCGGTGAGTGACGTGGCGGCGTGCGTGAATATTGCGCTCAACGGTGCAGGTCAGGCCGTTGATGCGATTGAGATGACGACGACGAGCACCCCCGGCGAAGAAACCGAACACACGTTCTTTGTGATGAGTGGTGCCGGCTTTGATGCGCTCGTCATGAATGATACGAACGAGGATATTAAGGCGAAGTTCGGCTGGGTTGCGTACGTGCAGTCCGGCATGAAGCACATGCTGGGCAGGTCGCACCCGGTGCGTATTAGCGTGGACGGTGGGGAGCCTCGTACTCTGCCGATGCGTTCGGTGCTGATCGCGAATTGTGGCCGCCTGCAGGGTGGTATTCGTCTGGCGGATATGACGGATGTGCACGACGGTAATCTTGAGGTGATTGTGGCGTCGCCGCGTGACCTGGTGGAGTGGGGGCTGCTGATGGCGAAGGTTACGCGCCGCACGATTTTGGGGTCGCCGCGCATTGAGTTGCCGGTGATTCGCCACCTGGTGGGGTCTGAGGTGGTGTTGGAGTTCCCGGATGGTGCGCAGCCGGTTGAGGTGGATGGTGATCCGGCGCCGTCGGCGTACCGTATTAGCGCGCGCGTGCTGCCTGCCGCCGTGGAGGTGGCGGTCCACCCCGAGGTGCTCTAGCCGTCTTAAACGTATAAACGCGGTGGGGCGCGACCTGATGAAAGGTCGTGCCCCACCGCGTTTTATTGCTAGTACAGGCTGTTAGGTTTTAGGAGCCCCAGGTAATGAACTCGTCGGGGTCTGCGGAGCTAAAGCTCGGCAGAGTTGAGGGAATCCAGAAGCGCCAGTCACCATCGTGCCATTCCATGACGACATCAGTAGAGCGGTAGGTGCCGGAAGGGAGCTTGATAAGAATCCGAATAGCCGCGCGCTCGGGAGTGTAGGAGATATATCGGTACCCTACAACTGGAACGGTGGTAGTGGACTTCTTGGTACGGCTCTCGCGTGCAGAGTCGGCACCCGGACCGATTACAGTCGGCATGTAGGAATCCGGGGTCGAGTTTACTTGGATGTACGCCCAAGTTGCAGCGTAGAGCGCGCCCTCGGCAGAGTGCTCAAAGCAGTTGCGAATCGGGGAGTTTGCCATCGGACCAGCGGTCTTCGACACCGGGCCAATCCAACCCTCATCGGTGGTTACCCACGTGGTGTCCTTGGGTGCTGCATCCAGTACTGCCTGGTCGTCTGAGGCGCCGGCACCGCAGGTGCCTGCCGCTACCGTTGAGGTGGCCTTCGACTGAGCCGCACCGTTCGAGCCGCCCGAAGCGGAGGTGTTGGAATTATCGCCGCCGCGCGGAATCAGCACGATGACCAGTACAACGAGGAGGGCGACGACGGCTGCTGCCAGTCCGAAAGCCCAGCGGGGGATAGTGACTCCGCCCTTGTTCTCCATAACAATCTCCAAAATACGTAGACCCCACAATTCGGGGCGCGACAAACCCACCCCCAGCAGGAGGGCAGAGATTGAATGAGTGATGAGAAACTATGCGGTACCGCAGGAAAAGCATCTGAGCCAGAACACAACATCGAGGACTGCAAGACGCAAAAACACGGCGGCACATATTTATCGGTGTCAAAAGATACCCTATCATGCCTACAGATATCCTGCAGGCGCTCGCCCTGAGCTACCATGATATGAGCTGGACTGCACGAAAAAGAACCGAATTCATACCGCTAATCCGGTACCTAACCGTGCACCCACTATGCGTCAACGCCCGACGCAGACACCAACCGCAGGCGGTCGCAACGCTACACAGCCCAGCATATGCCCCGCCTAGACGCATCACACCGATACATAGATACCGTTCATCAGAGAAAGCCCCTCTCCATGACCCGCAAAATCACCGCAACCGCCGCTGCCCTCGCACTGCTCGCTACCGGCTGCTCTGCTAGCACCGATAGCTCCGCACCGGGCGGAACCCTCATCACCGGCGGAACCTCTACCGCCACCAGCACCCCCACCCCCAGCTCTACTACTCCTGCACCCGCAACCACCACCGCAGGCCGCACCCCCACCGTCACCGAGGTGACCGCCTCCCCGAGCGCGACGGAAAGCACCACCGCGGCATCCACCACTGCGGCAGCGACCCCGACCGTGAGCCTTGACCCTTCACCCCTGGCGGGAACCGGTGGTGGACCCCAGCAGCCCTCCAGCGTTCCTACCCTCAATAGCATCACTGACGAAGACCGTGGTCGCGCGCTTGAAACCGCGAAAGCAATTGTCACCGCCTACACCAGCGGCAAGCCGTACAAGGAATGGTCAGAAGAGCTTTACCCCATGATTGATCCCAAACTGCAAAACCAGTATGGACCTAACTCTCGTATTGATATTTTCAAGGGAACCGTCACCAATGCTGAACTGGTTGATGACCCGACCCTGAAGGTTCCTGGTGGCGACAACCCCTACTGGCTCACGGTTTGTGTGAAGGTCGAAGGAAGTATCAGCCCCGCCTACTATGTGCGGTTGCACCGTACCGCGGAGCGGCCCGACAAGTGGAAGGCGTCTCATATCCTTGAGCCGCAGGGCTTCAACAGCTTTGTGAAGGAACGAATGAAGGAACAGAACAAATAAGCGGTGGGTGCGGCTTCCCACTAGGATGCGCCCCTGCAGGGGTCTAAATCGGGGGAGCCCATCCGGCACCCTAACTGCCTATATGTGACATGGATTATGAAAGAAATCGCGGATTTTTTCACTATTTCCTGAAAATTGGGAGGATAATGAAAAAAACCGCGATTTTTTACACCATCAAGGAGGGCACAGGTGAACACCACCGGCACAAGGTACCGCACCCTCAAAAGCATCTTTCACGAACGCGGCAAAGCCGCCGTACAGGCGGAACTGCAGGCACGCCGTAGCGGCCACTCCACCTACCTCCTCAACGAATTCACGGTAGGGGAGCACCCCCTGTTCTACCTGGCAGACCGCACCGCGCTCGCAGCCTTTGAACGCATTATGCGCCGTGAACGGCACATCGAACAGCTGAGCTCCCAACTGCCCAGCATCGCCATGCAAAGCTACCTACTCGACCTGGCAGTACGCAGCATCGTGGCGTCCGACCGTATCGAAGGTGTGCACACCACACGCCAGCTCATCTCTGAGGCACTCACCTCCGGCGACAGCGAGGACCCCCGCGCCAAGCGCGCCGTCGAATTCGTGAACCTCCTCAAGGATCTGGGGGCAGGCCGCCCACCCGCCACAGTCGAGCAGGTGCGCAGCCTCTACGACACGCTACTCGAAGGGCACCTCGCGGAAGAAGACCGCCCAGACGGGGCTCTATTCCGTACTAAACCTGTGGTTATCCACGACAACACCCGCGAAATTCACCGCGCCCCCGACAGCGAAGCAACCATCACCGCCAACGTGCAGGCGGCGCTCAACCACGCCCTCAACCCGAACGTGCCGGCGCTATTCTCCGCAATCGCCACGCATTTCATGGTGGAGTACACGCACCCTTTCTACGACGGCAACGGCCGCCTGGGCAGGTACCTGCTGGTAGCCCACCTGGGGCAGACGCTCACCCGGCTGACGACCCTCACCCTGCCGAGCACGCTCAACATTCAGAAGAGCCGCTACTACAAGGCGTTTAGCGCGGCGGAAGAACCCCTCAACTACGGTGAGGTGACCGGTTTTCTGCACGTTTTTCTGGGGTTGATCGAGCAGGCTCAGGAGCACCTGGTAGACGAACTGGAGTCACGCGACCGTGCGTGGCGTGCCCTTGGCAGGCGTATCGCTGAGCTGGAGGGCAGTCGCACCTGGATGGGTGGCACCCCCGGGCTGACTTCGAAGAAGCGTGATGATGTTCTGCGGCTGCTGTACCTGCTGGGGCAGGTACAGATTTTCCGTGCGCCGGTTGCGCCTACCTCGACCGAGTTGCAGGAGGCGCTGGGTGTTACGGCGCCGACTCTGCGCGATAGGCTCAGACTGCTGCAGGGGCTTGGCTTTGTTGAGGGCGTGAAGGCTGGCCGTACGATGCGCTGGTCCCTCACCGAGGCGGGAATCGCCCTGCTGGGACTGCCCGCCGTTGATGACGACGAAGAATAGCCCACGAGCATAAGAAACAGGGGAGGGGCCGCACCAGAATGTATCCCGCCTATAACTGGCAGAATCGTGGAATCCATCTTTGCAGTAGCGGAACGGGCCGGTTGCAGACATAAGTATCGGTATGTGGTAATCCATCTGCTCACGCCACCATTGTGTAAGGCTCCTGTAGTCGCCGTGTGATTCATCCCATGTCTGCTACATTAGGGTCAGGCGACATAATGCTTCCGGGTGCTTCCACCACTCAGAACACCAGAAAGTATTCTGGATATCTATTTTGCGGTTTAACGAGGCCGTACACCTGAACTCGAATACCGAATGACTGGAAATGTAATGGTGATTAATCACAAGCGACGGGGCGAAGCACAGAGCGCTCCTAGCCTGCATCTGAGAGACATGCCCATCGAGCACTTGTATGTACGCTATCAAAGGATAGCGCGGAACCTGCCGAGACGGATCCGCTGGCTTGCTTTGGTATTCGCGCCAACGAGCACGAGTTTCACCGTCTTCACCGCTGGCCTACTGAATGTTGCAGGGGCTCTGATGATTACGGCAGGTATCGGCCAGGTAACGTCAGGTGAGAGGACCCCAGGCAGTGCTATTTGGTTACTCATCTTCGCTTTCCTGGCTGAAAGCCTAGGGTACTGGGTGAAGGAACGCCAAGAGCTTATTCTCACGATCGCGGTTCGACAGCTTACATACCGCCGTTTCCGGGACATCTTTAGTAGGTCATCCCATCCGCCGGAAGCTCACGGGCATGTTCTCACATACCCAGGACAGATCAGCCAGTTTGCCTTCGTTGTTGATTTCGCCGTTTCAACCGTTCAGATTATTGCCTTTCTCGCGGCTTCGCTCGCGCTATATGGTGCAAGCGGCGCCATCGCTGCGTTGCTCATCGCTGGATTGGTATTCGTCAGCGTCCGTCTCATCAACTTGGTGGGCCGACTATGGGAACAGTACGTCGCTCTAGAGGGAGAGCGTCGGCAGTGGATCCAGCGTGTAGCAAACGCGCTGCCTCGAGGGCAAAGCATCCCCAGCTGGGGTACCGCCCTGGACAAGGTCGCTAGCATCCGAAACACCGAAGAGCAGCTTCTGCACAGACGAGTCCCGTTGCAGATCCTGAATGGATTCCTTGAACGGGGAGCACTAACTGCGGTGCTCGCTGTGGTTGCGGTTCTCGGCGCGTGGCTCTGGCCATCCGCTCATTTCGGTGTTGGAATTATTTTGGCAGCCCGCTACCTGTACGCAGCGGTGCAGAACAACATCGTAAACTATCGGGTTATTCGGCTCGCTGTGCCAATGATGCGTGAGCTCGACAAGCTCGAGTCGTCTCCAAATTGCACGGTTAAACAGCAGGACTGGGTGGGGCAGCCTTCAAATTCTAGAGAGGTGCTTGCCGCTACGTCTGAGCGCGCTGAAGCATTGCGCACATCCGTGACCACCCCCGATTCTGCTTTCGTACCACGCAACCCGGAAGTGTCCCATTCGGTGTTGTCAGCGTGGCGAGCTTCTGCTTCGCCACATCAGGTATCCCGGTTCACTAGCCTCGCTTTAGGTATGGGGCTCAGTGAGGATGTGATCGGGCGGTTCTGGCAAGACGCAACAACCTTGTCGTCAGGAGAGAGACACCGTGCTGCTGTCGCTATCGTTTTGGCAGACAAACCGGACTGGCTAATTTTGGACGATACGTTCGCAGCGCTTGATCCTGTAGCACGAGAAGTGGTTGCCGAGAGGATCTTAGAGTGCGTGCCAACGTGCACACTTCTGGCAAGCTCGGAGGAGTACGTACCAAGTGCCTTCACCCCCGGCAATGATGCGAGGGTAGACCCTCTTGAGTTGCAGGCTCATAGCCCCGGGGCAGCTAAGGAGGCAGATGCTGGTTCGACGGATGTGAGCGAGGGACAGGACCTTCCTGACCCTGAGCCGAAGCGTGCCACATTCCGACGATCGGCCCTGTTGTTGTTTGGACCGCATTTGGTGTGGATTACGTGTGGCGCCCTACTCTTGAGCGGATCCGAAGTTGCTTTTGCATTGACGATTGCTCACAGTGATGGGCTATCTGCTCAGGTTGCTGGAGTGTCAGCTGCTTGCGCACTGGCAGCAATTGTTGGGTCCGTCATGTTCTTTGGCCCGCTCTACTGGGCTCCCATCGCTAGGCTGAGCGATTTGCACGACCGGGTTATACGCAGGCTCGATCGATTCGCTAGTCCTAGAACAAGCGGTGCGGTCATGGGGCGGATGGGTGAAGACTTCTCCGACCTTCAGATGTCGGTGCCTAGCGCCCTGGGTTCGGTATTTATGGTCATTCTACAGACCTTTATGCTCATCGGAGGCGCAGTGGCCGGCGCCCCGCTGTTCATGATTGCTGTGTTGGCGGTAGCACCCCTAGCGATCCTTGCTATGCGTCAGGGTTCAAAGTGGATTCTCCCTGCCTCGACGACGGCTGCCAATCGCCGAGGTGACTTCATCGGGGTGGCTGGTGCCCAGGCTGGCTTACACGCTGCGCCCGTCAGTGCAGGGCTACGTCGGGCTGGAGAAGAAGCCTACGCACATTCGGAGGCTGCATACGTCAGCAGCTCGATTCAGTTGGCGAACGCCTACGCACTGCGTACGGGACTGATCCAGTTGCTTGTGTTGTCACTGAACGTTTCTGCAGTGGTATTGGCACTGATGGTCGAAGGATCGAACTCAGTGGTTGCTCCCGCGGTCGTAATATATTTTGCAGTAACTCTGTCATCTGGCATCCAATCTACGGTGGAGACGCTGCAACAGGTTGGTGTAGTCAGCTTGACTGCGGAGCGTGTTCGGATGCTTGAAGAGTACCGGGCCGACCGTTCTTATCCGCCCGTGCGGTCTGCTGACCTGGCTCTGCTTGAGAGCGTTCTTGACTCTGGATGTTCTATGGTTGCCTTGATTGGACCAACTGGCGCGGGGAAGTCCGTCATGCTTGATGCTCTATACCGCCGGTATCCCCAAGGCGAAGTGGTAATCGTACCAGATATCGATCCGTTCGCATCTGAAGCATCGAATTCGAGCGGGCTCATGCTTGCGCGTTCCGTGTTACGTGAAGGCGCTGCCCGGCTTGTGTTGCTTGATGAGACCTTGAAGAGTCTCACTCCGTCAGAGGAGCGCACTGAGCTCGAATCGATGGCGTGCGCTATCGAGGGCAGTGACAAGCAGGTTGTGATTGTCCTTCACTCGCGCTCTAACCTTGATCGTTTCAAAGAAGTGGTGAATTTAGATGCGTGAGCTGACCCAAGTACTACGTTTTTCTCCAAGAACTATCGAGGACGAAATGCGAATCTATAGGGCCAAACCTATAGCCTGGACCGATTCGTCGGTGGCAGTTCTGAACGAGTACGGCGCCACACTGTGCACACCCGCCCCTCCTGCCCCCGATAATGCCCTGATACCGCCCGCGATAAAAACCCCCCGTTAAAAACACGGTCGGGGCCGTCTCGCACGCAGGCTCGAAAAGTGCGAGAATGGAACGAAAAGAAAACTACGAAAGAAGATACTTTCATGCTTATTCTCGTTGTGAACGCCGGTTCTTCCTCCCTGAAGTACCAGGTGCGTGACACCTCCCTGCCCGAGGCAGAGC
>ERZ1674044.124-NODE-124-length-12021-cov-5.803360_pt1 | contig 12021 bp, 11 predicted proteins | sample MGYA00581132_ERZ1674044 | MGnify/ENA primary metagenome ERZ1674044 (study PRJEB41354, sample SAMEA4873341) | human saliva metagenome | biome: human-associated habitat [ENVO:00009003]; feature: mouth environment [ENVO:08000002]; material: saliva material...
GTTACAACCACATGACTCTTTTAGAACAGACGACAGTAGACTACAACGACAGTGATATCAAGACCTTGGAGTGGGACGAGCATATTCGTCGCCGCCCGGGGATGTACATTGGGAAGCTTGGAGATGGCTCCCATTCTGATGATGGTATCTATGTCCTGCTGAAGGAAGTCCTTGATAACTCGATCGACGAGTATGTCATGGGGGCTGGGAAGAAGGTCGAGATCACTATCCGTGACGGTCAGGTGACAGTGCGTGACTACGGGCGCGGTATCCCTCTTGGTAAGCTCATCGATGCTACGAGCAAGATGAATACTGGGGGGAAGATCGACTCCAAGGCCTTCAAGAAGTCTGTAGGGCTTAATGGGGTCGGTATCAAGGCCGTCAATGCTCTCTCCATTCACTGTGAGATCACCGTCTGGCGTGAAGGCCTGACGAAGACTGTCCGATACTCCCATGCCAAGCTTTTAGAGGAGACCGAGGCTGTTCCCTCTGATGAGCCGTCAGGTACGCGAGTCGTCTTCCGTCCCGATGCTGAGCTCTTCCGCGACTACGAGTACAAGGATGAGTTTGTCGAGACGATGGTGAAGAACTACTCCTTCCTCAATGCTGGTCTTGCTCTCATCTATAATGGCAAGCGCTATCTCTCGAAGCGTGGCTTAGCAGACCTCCTCGAGGAGAACATCACCGAGGAGCCTCTGTACCCCATCATCCACCTCAAGGAGGACGACGTCGAGATCGTCGTGACCCATACCTCACAGGTAGGGGAGGACTTCTATAGCTTTGTCAACGGACAGAATACGACACAGGGCGGTACGCACCTCTCGGCCTTCAAGGAAGCCGTGGCTCGTGTCATCAAGGACTTCTTTGGGAAGAACTTCGACTACCGCGACATCCGCTATGGGATGGCGGCTGCCATCAGTATCAAGATCGAGGAGCCTGTCTTCGAGAGCCAGACTAAGACTAAGCTGGGGTCAAAGGATATGGAGCCTGATGGGCGAAGTATCCAGAAGTTCCTCAATGACTTCCTTGGCAAGGAGCTGGATAACTATCTCCATATCCACCCCGAGGATGCTGCCATCATGCTGCAGAAGATCCAGGAGAGTGAGCGTGAGCGTAAGTCTCTCAGTGGTGTAGCAAAGCTTGCACGCGAGCGAGCTAAGAAGGCCAGCCTGCACAATAAGAAGCTTCGCGACTGCACGATCCACTTCAATGACCCTAAGGCCAAGGATCCCGAGCGTACCAGCCTCTTCATCACGGAGGGTAACTCGGCGAGTGGCTCCATCACCACGTGCCGTGACCCCAAGTATCAGGCAGTCTTCAGCCTCCGCGGTAAGCCGCTCAACTGCTATGGCCAGAGTAAGAAGGTGGTGTATGAGAATGAGGAGTTCAATCTCCTCCAGGCAGCTCTCAATATCGAGGATGGTCTTGACGGGCTACGCTACAATCGTATCATCATCGCGACCGATGCTGATGACGACGGGATGCATATTCGCCTACTGCTGATTACCTTCTTCCTGCAGTTCTTCCCCGAGCTGGTACGTCGTGGGCATGTCTTCATCCTCGAGACTCCGCTCTTCCGCGTCTTCTTGCCCAAGGAGCACAAGAAGTCGGATAACTTCATGACGAGCGCCCCTGCTAAGAAGAAGGGCCGTACCAAGAAGACTGCAGAGGAGGCGCCTGCCGAAGAACTTGTGACTAACATCTACTGCTACAATGAGGCTCAGAAGCAGGCTGCACTGAAGAAGCTTGGCAAGCGAGCCCTGGTCACGCGATTCAAGGGGCTTGGAGAGATCTCTCCAGAGCAGTTCAAGGACTGGATCAGCGAGGAGAATATCAAGCTGGATCCTATCCGCATCCGCAAGGAGGACAATCTAAGCAACCTCCTCATGTTCTACATGGGTAAGAATACTCCCGAGCGTCAGAACTTCATCATCGATAATCTCGTCGTCGATGAATGATTATGCACTATAGATGCCGTTAGTAATACGGCTGTATAAAAAGCAAAGGCCCCGCTACTCAATCATTGAGTAGCGGGGCCTTTGTATAGGTTAGAGGAGGGATTACTTCTTCTGCTTCTTGCAGCAATCCTGCTGCTTATCCTTGGCGTCCTTCTTGCAGCAGTCCTGCTTTGCACTGTCCTTAGACTTAGCATCCTTCTTGCAGCAGTCCTTCTTGCCAGCTTCCTGAGCGGGCTTATCAACCTTCTTGTCGCAAGCCTTGCCGTCTTTCTTATCGCAAGCCTTAGCATCCTTCTTGTCGCAGGACTTAGCATCGTTCTTGGAACATTCCTTCTTTTCGGGTTCCTTCTTTTCGGGGTTCTGAGCCGAGATATTTGCACCGAGCGCGAAGAGGCACGCTGCGGCGAGGATGAACTTCTTCATATTCGCTTTACAGTTTAGAGATAGTAAATAAAGACTATTGGAGTGGTCTCAAGACTGACTCCTTGTGAGCAAAGGTAATAAAATGTAATTGGAATCTACTGCCAGCGCTTGCCGTGGCCTTTATCAAGATCCCAGAGTCGTATTGCGTCGGCAATAATTAGCACGAAGCTAATTCTTCGCTCAGAAGGCCCCTCTACAAAGACCTTGTTGCTTCTCTCCCGCTACTCTTATTTGATAGTGATTCGTAGATGAGGTTAGCTAAGACGATTTACTCTCCCTACATCCTTAGCTACAATCTTTTCAATGACTCTCAAAATGGGAATGATGTTGCCCGACAGAAATGGTACCTTGATATAATAGCACTATGAAAAACAGGAGTGTGGAGAGATTTTTTTCGTCGAATGTTTGGTAGTTCGGAATATTTGCCTACCTTTGCAGTGTCAAAAACGACATGAATCTTTAGCTCAGTTGGTTTAGAGCACTACCTTGACAGGGTAGGGGTCGGCGGTTCGAGTCCGCCAAGGTTCACTGAGTATTGTCTCATGGTGTAATGGTAGCACAACAGATTCTGGTCCTGTTTGTTAAGGTTCGAGTCCTTATGAGACAACTAAGGGGGCATTTTATGCCCCTTTTTTTATGCCCTGAATACACCTTAATTCTATCTAAATCAGCAACTTACAACAGTTTGCGTGGAAGATAGCCATTCTTTGAGAGTAGGATAGAAAGCATTGAAATAACCAAAATTTGGATAACGTTTTGGATAGCGTTGTTGGGTGCGTTATCCGAATTGGATAACGTGGAGGAAATAGAATCTAATAGGGGCGGGGTATGTTGTTTTTCGGTAACTTTGAGAAGCTAAAAATAACTACGTAGAACGATGATACCCCGTATTGCATTCCGATTGTTGAGAATGAAAGACAGGAGAAGATACCCTATTGTGTGCAGGGTATCGATGAGGTACAGCGTCTTGAATGAAGGGACGAGAACGTACAAGCCTATACAATTCACCACAGGTCTAAGCATACGCCCCGAGGAGTGGGATACTGAAAAGCAAAGAGCTTGTACCACCCACGATAAGAAGCGAGGGCTTAGAGCTTGTGAAGACCACCACCATATAAACAGCACGATAGAGCGTATCCACGAACGCTGTAAGCTAATCATAGAGGATATACGGGTGCGGGAATTTGACGGGCTTAGGGTGAATCTGCAGGAAGCGAAAGAGCTATTTACCAGCGATGGAGTTTTATATCGCCTTCGTGGGGTGCAGTCAAGCCACACGCTCACAGCTGGGGTGCTGGAGTGGCTTAGGGCAAAGGTAGACGGGGATACAACCAGTGAAGGGACGAAAACCAGCAGGCGTAACACGCTTAAACTACTGCAAGCATATCACGAAGCCACTGCCCCGAATAGTTCGCTATGCTGGGAGACGCTAACACGTGGCTACGTAGAGCAGTTTAGGAGCTGGATGGTCACAGATAGGAAGCTAAGCAATAGTACAATCAATAAGCAGATAAAGACGCTCAGAACCTTCCTAACGTGGGCAAAGGAAGCGGGGAAAGCCACCGCCCCGATGAAGATAGCTAAGATGAGGGAGAAGACCGATAGCGGTAAAATGTACCTATCCCCCGAGGATATAGACGCTTTGTGTGCATTAGAGCTGAATGGCGGGGAACGAGACGCACGGGATTGGTTTGTAATATCCTGTGGTACGGGGATACGTGTTAGAGACCTGCTAAATCTCACAGAAGACAACCTAATACAGGTAGAGGGGAAAGGCTGGGCGTATGAGCTTGTACACAGACAGGGAAAGACCGATAAGGGTATAAGCATACCGATAGTAGTCCCACAGGTGGTACAGGTCTTTGAGCGTTTGCAATGGCAGTTCCCAGAGAAGCGTACCCCTCAATATATGAACAAGACGCTGAAAGAGCTTGCAAAGAGGGCGGGGCTAATAGCTCCCACCGAGGAAATAAATCCAAAGACGGGTAAGCCCTTGCTACAATGTGAGGCTATTACTATGCACACAGGAAGAAGAAGCTTTGCCACGAACGCACAGAAGGCAGGGATACCGCTTGCAACGATACAGGCGATGACGGGGCATAGCGATATAGCCACGCTGGAGATATACCTCAGGCAGACCAGCGATGAGAAGAAGGAAGCATTTGCACAGACCTATACAAAGCAGTAAGACGATGGGAGAGTTAAAGTATTGGAAGATATGGGCAGATACTCAATGGGTAGTAGGTACGAAGGGGGGTAAAGTAGAGCTACCAAAGAGGGAAAGGATATTAAGATATATACAGGCAACGAAGGGGACGGACGGGTATAAATGTCTTTTGAGTATGGTGAGTATGTATTACCCTAAAGATGATACCAGCAGTATCTATAGTGGGTATTATGATACTAAGAGTTTTCTTTGGGCTATGTGGAGAGAAATGGAGGGGAAAGAGGAGTATAAATCGGAGGTATCTACTTTAGAAAAAGTATTCTGTATGTGTAACTATCAAGACCCTGAGACAGGGGAAAGCTTCAGGAGAAAAGTAATGAGTGATGGGAAAGAATTAGCACCACACAATCCCGAGCTGGAAGCCTTGACAGCTACCACGACAGCTAGCCCCGAGGAACAGCCCACTGATGAGGATACAAAGGGCGGTACGGGGCGTTATGGCTTGCTTAAATTATCCTGTACTCAATGTATAGACGCATTCGTTTTGCTACTCTCAGAAGCCACGGGGCTGGAGCTAATGGAGGACGGGGAAATACCAAGCATAAAAACGCCCCGAGGGAAGGCGGTGGCTGAATTATATAGCGTGGTATCAGGTAAGAGTGTGGATACCTGCAAGAGCTATATACGCCAAAGGAAGACCCCCGAAAAGGATACGCTACGTGGGGAAAAGATGAGAGAGGTTCAGGAGACGATAACGAAGCTATTAAGGGAGCTAAAGAGGGAGTAAATACGATACCTCAGAAAGAGTATCAATAAACGTATCAAAGGGCGGGGCTGGTTAATATCAGTTACCCGCCCTTGTTCTATATGCTTGAAAAGCCTGTAACCACGGGGCGTATCGATTAGGCGTATTGATTAGGCGTATTGCTTTTACTTTCCTTCTTCTTCTGAAAGAATGATACGCCACCACCTTTGCACCGAGACCGCTACAGGGACGAGACGAACCACCGCCCCGATGAAAGAGGCTCAATGTAAAGACAATGATACCAGCTATTGCACCAGCAACTGAACAAGCGCAAAGCAACGTACAGCGCACCCCCGAGGGAGGGCTATTAACGTTTAATCTCGCAGGCCTGCAAGAAATGATAAGGCAGGAAATACGTACCGCCCTGCACGATTATGCCCCAAAGGAAGCCCCCGCCCCCGAAGAGCCACGATACTACACACGTGACGAGGTAGCCACTATGCTACACGTATCTCTGACCACGCTGACGAAATGGAGGCAGGCGAGGACGCTTACCCCTGTGAAGATAGGCGGGCGCACGCTCTATCCGTCTGAGAGCGTAAAGAAGGCGTTACACACGATGAGAGGCAGACGATAGGGGAAAATGTACCACCCCGAGGGTATTAGAGGCTTACGGGGCGTGTTTCCCCACGTATGGATACAGCAACGCCCCCGACAGCACGAAGCAGACCGAGGGCGATAGATAAGGGGCTAATAGGTTGGCTATTCTGTGGTATCTGTGACTTCTGCAAGCTTTTGGGCTTTGCCCGTGGCTTCTTCTAAGTCCCCCACGCTTCGTAATTCGTGGATAGTATCACCGATTTTCACGAAGCCCGAAACGCTGGAGGTTTCTTGAAAGAGAGTAGAAATAGATACCCCGAGAGCCTTAGCGATAGCTTCGATACGCTCAGCGGTTGGATTTCCCGAAATGTAGCTATTAACTGAGGCTGGGGATACGCCTAATCTACGGGCAAGCTCCCTACGAGATACCCCGAGGATATTAAGCTGCTTTTGAATGTCTATCATATTTTGAGAGAGTATATACTATTGGCAAAGATAGTATAAGCTATCAAAATAGGGAGATATGATATAGTTTGTTTGTCTTATTGAAATAGAAAACTATATCTTTGCGTATGAATATGGTAGAGTATTCTATATCACGCAACCACAATAACCAGCAAATAAAGATGGACGAAATGAATCAGGGTACAGCCCACCCCACCGAACGGGCTACGAAGGACGAAGCTCAAACGATGGACTCAAAGGGCATGGGCGTATCTAAGCCCACCGAACGGGTAAACCGAAAGAGTGAGGACGAAGCCAGCGAACGAAGAAGGCAGTACCGAGAAGAACGGGAACAAGAGCTAAAGGATACGCTCCCACGCCCGAGCGCACTAAGCCCCGAAACGATACAGGGGCTTAGAATTAGCGAGGAGACCGCCACGTGGCTAAGTGCCTACACGAAGGTACAGGAGCTTTATGATTGGATATACTACGCTTATGTGTACAGGTATTCAGATAGCTCAGCCCTTCAAAATATGATGGATGATGGGGTGCAGGAGCTTTGGAGCGAATTAGCAGACAAGGTAATGAAGCTTGCGGGGGACTCAATGGAAGACAACTTATGCAGTTTAGATGAGAGGAAGCTATGAAGACAATACAGATACCAGAGCAATACAGCTCTCTACAGATAACGGGCTACCTAATAGCGGTAAATCTACCTGCTACGATACGCCCCCCGAGGGTAAAAGCGAGTGGCGTACCGCTGGGACGCTTTGATATAGTGGGCTACGTGGGTGAATTCCCCGAGCCTCTGAATAGTAGATACCTGCACGCCCTGCAAGAAGGGGATAAAGGGGTATTCTACATTCGTGAACTGAATAAGGCTGAAACTCAATTTGCGCCCCGTGCCTATGAATACAGCTTAGGGATACCCACGCCTGAAGGGCAAAGGAATGTCACGGGCTTAGAGCCTGTGTACAACATAGAGGCACAGCGTACCCCTATCTTCGTAGGTAGACCCGAGACCAAAGCAGTACGATACACACGCTTTCAAACAGCCACGTACATAATACGCCCCCGAGAGATAGCAGGCAGACGAGCCTATGAAATACTATGCCTGCTATCACCATACGCCCGAGAGTTCGCTAAAGGCGTAGCACGTGGGGTCTATGATGGGCTACTAAGCTACCTACACAGCCAGACCACCCCGATAGGCTGGGAGACCACCGCCCCCGACTTTACAAGCTGGTATAACGTAATCACAGCAAGCAGATGAGCAGGAATAAGAACACGAAGTCTAAGGCAAAGACGAACAAGAAGACAAGCCACCCCCCCGAGTACTGCAAGGCATTCCCGCCACAGGTTGATAACGTAAAGATGGTAGGAGACTATGGAGATACCGCCAGCAATGTACGTTTATACCTTACTCAGAGGCTGGAGGAATTAGGTGAAAAGCCTTACAAAAAGAATGGTACGCTAATGTGCAAGCTACACAACGAGGAGGGTACACAGCACTTAATGATAACACAGCGGGGTCATTCAGTTTGGGTGCGTGGAAGCCTATCCAAATGGGGCGGGTACAAAGATGAGTACCAGCGATACAACTTACCGAGGAAAAAGATAGGCGTTGTTGTCCGTGGGGTGCTGGATAGGCTGGGCTTACCTGCAGAATGGGTAAAGGTGCATTCTGTTGAGATAGGTATTGATATATTGGTATCAGGAAAGATAACGGACTATACACGCTACCTTAGAGTAGCCAAAGGGCAAAAGCGCATACACAAGGAGAAGGAGCGTACAACATACTACCAAGGAAGCACCCAAAAGCTGTTTAAGGTATACGATAAGGGGGAGGAGATTGGTATACTGCTACCTGAAGGAATGTGTTTGCTACGTATGGAGCTTACCCTAAAGAATGGAGCGAGCTGTATAGGGAAAAGGTTAGGGCTATTGCTACCACTGCACGCCTCAGACTTAGAGCAAGACGATACGATACTATCAATGATAAAGCAGTTGCACGCTATGATAGACGATACACAACCAAAGCAGGTAATAAGGACTACAGGGGCGGTGAAAGATAAACCGCTTGAGGCTGCTATAATGTTGCTACGAGAAGCGTACGGGGATACAGCGGTATCTAAGTTAGTGGATAGATTGCAGTCCGAGGCAGACGCAGAAGAAGACAAGGTAAAGAGAAAGAGACTGAGAGACCAAGCAACGAAGGTACAGGGGCTATATAGCAAGCTGGAGGCTTCGTATTGGAAGAAGATAAGGAAGGAGATAGACGAGGCTTGTAACGCCACCCACGAACACCACCGCCAGCGATAGCCCCGAGGCTACAGGCGATACCACGAACGTACATTACCCGCCCTCTAAATGGCTATGCAGAAGCAACCATTTAGGGGGCTTTTCGCAGGCCTGCTAAAAGTACCTTTTTGGCTTCTTAGTATAACAAGGTGAAAAAGTTGCATTTTTTGCAACCGAGCAGGGTATAAGATAGCCCTGAGCTTTGCCCCTGTTAGTTAGGTTATATCACCGCCAGCGATGGAACGCACACTATCTGCTTATACGTACCACGAAGCCCCGAGGATGGAGCTCTCAGAAAAATAAGGTTTGGGATAAGGTTGAGGAAGGTAGGAAGCAAAGTAGGAAGCAAAGTAGAGAGCAAAGTAGAGAGTGAAGTAGAAGCAAAGTAGAGAGTGAAGTAGAGAGTAAAGTAGAAGCAAAGTAGAGAGCAAAGTAGAAGCAAAGTAGAGGATTCAATAACAGCACAGCGCACGCACACGCCACGAGCGCAGACCAGCAGGATGCAAGCCAGCACCGCCAGCGATGGGGCTGCTACGAGTTAGGATACACGAGCGCACGAGAATCCCGTACCGCCCCGAGGGATGAGCTGACGACCATTTACCAGCGAATGAGAAGCCACCGCCACGCTGTGAGGTACGAAGCTGGTGAGAGGTATGTACGCTATTCACCATACGAAGCAGGTGCAGGCCTGCTGCTATCACAGAAAAGATACCCGCCAGCGACAGCCTCGAGGCTATCAAGCCCGCGTACCACGAAGCAAAAACTCACACTCACACGCACGAAGTATCACAGCAAGGGGATGGGATACAGGGGGATGGTATGCACCTGTGAGAAGGACAAGTAAAGGGGGTGCTACTTTTGAGCGCACCAGCGACCCCCTGCATACCACACCCCGCTCTCTTTTTCACGCACGGGGTGCTGGGGTACTATGGGGGTATTTTGCGTGCAAAAACGCACCTGAAAAAGTTTTGGGGGTAAAGTGGTGTCAAGCCACTACCGCACGCCTGAGGCTGTTGCTGGATGATAAAATGAGTACATTTGCACAATCTTCTGACTACAGGTATTTAGTAGTTGTTTTTAGCTGGAGGACGGGGACGCTGTGAAGCGTTCCCCTCTTTGCCCAAAACGCGCCCCCTTTCATCCATACCCCCAAAAAATGATACACTGACAAATAGGCATACCCTTCAAATTTGGATAACGTTTTGGATAACTCTTGAAAATGGTATCTGTAAATCAGTTTATTAGGTGTTGCATTCGTGTTCTTATGAGACAACTGAGAAGAGGAGCGCAAGCTCCTCTTTTTGTATATATAGCCAAGCCGATAAGCCTATTCTCACCCTTGATTCAGAGGCGGGAAGAATGTGCTTGAGCCGCGGTTTCGACTTGGTGTGTAAAATGATGGGTGAGACTATGTGCTAAGGCGGAGGACTATATGAAAATATAGGTTAACTTTGTGGTAGAGACGCCGACTTGCCGTCGGTACTCGGGTGGTATGACCTCCAAACGTTAGGATGGAAGTCCCACCCCTCATTTGACAACGGTAGATAGGCTGAGCCAAGAGGACCCAGTCAATAGAATAATACAGAGTTATGTCTGAAACTAAAAAGGCGATAAGCCAAGATCGTAAGCGAACGAATATCCTTCATGATCAGGAGCTTGCTCTCATCGCCTATCTCGTAGAGCGTATGCCTCGCTGGGTGACGTCTAATATGCTTACCTCGCTGGGACTTTGCGGCAATCTACTTGTAGCACTGCTCATGTGCTTAGCCACGGTCTGGGGCTCTTGGCTCCTGCTATTTACTCCCATCGCTTTCTTCATCAACTGGTTCGGAGACTCCCTCGATGGGCGTCTTGCTTACTATCGTAAGAAGCCCCGTAAGTGGTTTGGCTTCTGCCTGGATATCGTAGTTGACTGGATCGGTATCGTAGCTATCGGCTTGGGCTATTATGCCTATGTACAGCCCGAATGGAAGGTCGTTGGGTTCATCTTTGTCGTCCTCTACGGTGCAGAGATGATCATCTCACAGCTCCGCTATAAGGTTACCGATAAGTATTCGATTGACTCGGGTATCCTCGGTCCGACGGAGGTTCGTATCATTTTAGCTTTGCTCTTCTGCTCGGAATTCTTCTTCCCAGGGAGTATGCAGTGGTTCGGTCTCGTGATCTCGGTCATCCTCCTCTTCTCCTTTATCTCAGACTTCCGTAAGCTCCTTGCTGCAGCAGATGAGCGCGATATCGCTCTTCGTCGTGAGCAGCAGGCTTCCAACTAAGGTCATTCTTCCCCTTGCTCCAGCGCCTTCGACGTCTTGTCCTGAACTTCACTCAAGCCCAGATATCCGCTGGAGCTGGCTCTGTCGTGGACTATGGTCTGATGGTCCTTGGCGTCGAGGTCTTCGGATGGGAACTCTTCTGGGCACTCGCTTGTGGTGGGGTTGTAGGGGCGGTCGTTAACTTCTCGCTCAATCGCTACTGGACCTTCCGAGATAAGGGCGTAGCTTATGATAGTGGTCTTGGGGGACAAATCCTTAAGTTCTCTACGACCGTAGCAGGTAGTATCCTCCTAAAGTATCTCGGTACATATGCCCTTGAGCACTATGCTGGGATTGACTATAAGATAGGGAAGCTCATCAGTGACCTCTTTGTCTCCGTACTCTTCAATTATACGCTACAGCGCTTTTGGGTCTTCCGTAAGCAGAAGCCCTAAGCGCTTTATTTATATCCCTCAATGGCTGCAATCACATTCCAATCCTCCAAATATTTACTGGGACTTGCTCTGTGCTGTACTCTTAGCTTTGATGCCTTCTCGGCACCGCAGGAGAGTAAGACTCCCAAGAAGACAGAGCTGCGACAAGAAGCCCTCCTCGTCTTCCGTGGTATCGATCCTACAGCACAGCAGCGCTGGGTCGATAGCGTCTATAAGAGCCTCGACCTGGAGGGACGTGTCGGTCAGCTGATCATGCCGATTATCTACCCACGTCCAGAGGACAAATCTGCTTTGCTGAAGCGTATGAAGCAGGAGAAGTGGGGCGGGATACTCTTCCAAAAGGGCCTCCTCGCTGATCAGCGAGACTTGACGCAGAGCCTGCAAGAGGCTAGTGCTGTGCCCATGCTCATCGCTCTCGATGGTGAGTGGGGACTCTATATGCGTCTCAAGGATGCACCACGCTATCCTCGCAGCAAGGGACTTGGAATTAAGGGAGATATGGAGCTCATCAAAGCCTATGGTGCCGAGGTGGCTCGTCAGTGTCAGCTGATGGGGATTCACATCAACTTCGCTCCCGTGGTAGATGTGAATATCAATCCGAAGAACCCCGTCATCGGTACGCGTAGCTTTGGCGATAGCCCTGAGCTCGTCGCTCGCTGTGCTGTTGCCTATGGGCAGG
>ERZ1674044.136-NODE-136-length-11706-cov-6.729637_pt1 | contig 11706 bp, 6 predicted proteins | sample MGYA00581132_ERZ1674044 | MGnify/ENA primary metagenome ERZ1674044 (study PRJEB41354, sample SAMEA4873341) | human saliva metagenome | biome: human-associated habitat [ENVO:00009003]; feature: mouth environment [ENVO:08000002]; material: saliva material...
CCAGACGATGAGTTCAAAGATCACATTAAAGAGTATTTCGTCAATGAGCGCGGCTTTTTCTTGTTGCCTTCGCAGCTGTTCTCAAATGTGTACAAGAACGCTAGCCAGAATCAGAATTTGAATGAGACTCTGGCAAACGTGTTCAAGGCATTTGAAGAGTCGGCGCGCGGTACCGACTCCGAAGCGAATGTGATGGGCCTCTTCGACGACTTTGTGCTGGATTCGAACAAGCTGGGTGTGAGCCCCGCGGCTCGTCACGAGAACCTGCTCAAGCTCATGGACGCTGTGGCGGGTATGAACTTGGACAAGGGCTACGAGGATAGCGAGAATGACGCCTTCGGTGACGCCTACGAGTACCTGATGGGCATGTACGCGGCGAATGCGGGTAAGAGCGGCGGCGAGTACTACACTCCGCAGGAGGTTTCGGAGCTGCTGGCGAAGATTGCCATGGATGGTCGTGATGCCGAGCAGATTCGTACCGTGTATGACCCGGCGTGTGGTTCGGGTTCGTTGCTGTTGAAGGTTAAGCGTGAGCTGGGTAAGAACTCGGATGGCCTGCGTTTTGTGGGTCAGGAGATTAACTTGACGACCTATAACCTGTGCCGCATGAACATGATTCTGCACGGTGTGCCGGTGGATGATTTCAGTATTGCGCACGGTGATACTCTAATTGACCCGAAGCACCGCGGTGGTGCAGGCGGCGATTTTGAGGAGCCGTTCGGTGCGATTGTGTCTAACCCTCCGTATTCGACGAAATGGAAGGGTGATGATGACCCGACTCTGATTCACGATGACCGTTACGCCCCGGCGGCAGTGTTGGCGCCTAAGTCGAAGGCTGATTTGGCGTTCACTATGCATATGCTGGCGTCGCTGGATGAGGCGGGTACGGCGGCTATCGTTGAGTTCCCGGGCGTGCTGTACCGTGGCGGTGCGGAACGTAAGATTCGTGAGTATCTGCTGAAGCAGAACGTGGTGGACGCTGTGATTCAGCTGCCCGCCAACCTGTTCTACGGTACGACTATTGCGACCTGCATTCTGGTGTTGAAGAAGGGTCGTCGCAAGGACCATTCGGTGCTGTTCGTGGACGCTTCGCAGCTCTTTGATAAGGGCACGAACCAGAATATTCTGGGCAAGTCGCACCGTGAGAAGATTCTGGATGTGCTGGCGGCTCGTGAGGAGCGTGAGCATTTCTCGGCGCTGGTTCCGGTGGAGAAGCTGCTGGAGCAGGAGGCGAACCTGGCGGTGTCGAGCTGGGTTGAGCCGGAGGATACGCGTGAGCGCGTGGATATTGTTGAGCTGAATTCTCGTATTGAGGGTATTGTGGCTCGTCAGGCTCAGCTGCGCGTGGAGATTGACGCTATTGTGGCGCGCCTGGAAGGCGGCGAGTAATCGTGGTCGAGGTGACGAATTATATTGACCGCCTGGTGGCTGAGCTCTGCCCGGACGGGGTAGAGTACCGCCCGCTGAGTGATGTTGTAGAGAAGAACTACGGCGGCGGAACCCCTAGCAAAGCTAAGGAAGAATACTGGGGTGGAGATATCCCGTGGGCTTCAGTTGGAGACTTATCTAATGACCTTATGGAGATTTTTGATACAAGGTCAAAGATTACTCCTGCTGGAGTTAGCGGAAGCTCCACAAACGTAGTTCCTGCAGGCGCAGTTATCGTGGCCATTAAGATTGCACCCGGAAAAATGAAAATAGCTGGGGTTGATTTGGCGATTAATCAGGACATTCGAGGGCTGGTTCTCAATGACCTGATGAACGCTCGTTTCCTAACTTATTACTTTAGGACCCTGAGGTTTGCCGGACATGGAACGATTGTTAAGTCGATAACTAATAAGCGTCTTATGGACACTGAGGTTCCTGTTCCGCCTCTGGAGATTCAGGAAGCGATTGTTGAAATTCTTGATAAATTCACGAACCTGGAAGCGGAGCTGGAAGCGGAGCTGGAAGCGCGTACTCTGCAATACGAGTACTACCGTGGCTCTCTCTTTGGAACTCTCAAAGACCCCGCAACCGGTCTTCCTGCTATTGCTGGTCTGGTGAAGACGCTCTGCCCTGACGGAGTAGAATATCGCTCTCTGAAAGACGTTGTAGCCAAGAATTACGGTGGCGGAACTCCCAGCAAATCTAAAGCAGAGTACTGGGAAGGCAATATTCCTTGGGCTTCTGTAGGTGACCTTTCTGATGATGTTTTGGAAGTTACAGATACTAGGTCAAAAATTACAGAAGAGGGAGTAAAAGGAAGCTCTACGAATATAGTTCCCGCAGGGGCAGTTATTGTCGCAATTAAAATTAATCCTGGCAGGATGAAAATTGCTGGAATGAATCTAGCAATTAATCAGGATATTCGTGGGCTGGTTCTGAATGATTCAATGAATGCAAGGTTTTTGACTTATTACTTCAGGACCCTCATGTTTGCTGGTCATGGAACAATCGTAAAGTCAATTACTAATAAGCACTTGATGGAAACCAAAATCCCGGTTCCTCCTATGGAGATTCAGCAGCGCATTGTCGATATTCTCGACCGCTTCGACGCCCTAACCACCAGCCTCTCCGAGGGTCTACCCGCAGAGCTGGCAGCGCGTCGCAACCAGTACGAGTACTACCGCGACCAGCTACTTTCTTTCCCCCGTAAGGGCGAAAACCAGTAGACACCCGCGCATCAAACTGCGCATCACGCGCGAACCCCGTGCAGGGGCGGCACCCGCCACCCCTGCACGGGCCGCTAGACCTCAACCACATACCTCAACCACACTCAACAACCCAAACCCAACTGGCCGGGCTCACCAACCCTTAGCCCACCCAGCCACACACTCAACCCCTACGCAAAGGAGCACCCCGTGGAAACCGTACCCAACCACCCCCGCCCCACCGAAGGACGCACCGAAAGCATCCTCAGCTCAGACGACTTCACCGTCATCGCCGACCGCAGCAAAGCAACCGGCTACGACGAATGGGAATCCCAGCACCAGAAGAAGCGTGAGCACCAGAGCGAATCGCAGCTCGAAGCCGAACTCATCGAAACCCTCAAAACCCAGGGCTACGACTACCTGCCGCGCCTCACCGACGAAGCCGCACTCATCCGCAACCTGCGCGAACAGCTCGAACGCCTCAATACCCGCCCCGAAGAAGGCACCTACGGCCCCAACAGCGGCTTCCACTTCACCGACGAAGAATTCAACCGCCTGCTCACCGAACACATCGCCCGATCCAACGACGGCATCCTCGAAAAAGCAAAGCTCATCCAGGAAGAACGCTTCATCGACTTCCGCCTCGAAGACGGCACCCTGCGCAACATCATGCTCATCGACGCCGCCTACCCCGCACGCAACCACATGCAGGTCATCAACCAGTACCGCGTACCCGCCCCCAACGGCAAAGTACTCAACCGCTACGACGTGACCATCCTCGTCAACGGCCTGCCCCTCGTGCACATCGAACTCAAGAAGCGCAACGTAAGCATCCGCGAAGCCTTCAACCAGATCGAACGCTACCAGAACGGAGGCTTCCAGCAGGACCAGCACCGCCTCTTCGAATACGCCCAGATCTTCGTCATCAGCAACGGCTTCGAAACCAAGTACTACTCCAACACCGTGCGCCACAAGCACATCGAAGACCAGCAGACCGCCAGCCGCAAGACCGCCCCCGGCGGCTCCGCAGGCAAGAGCTTCGACTTCACCAGCTACTGGTCAGACGAACAGAACAACCGAATCAACGACCTGATTCTCTTCGCGCGCACCTTCCTCACCCGCCACACCCTCGCAAACGTCCTGACCCGCTACTGCATCTTCACCGTAGGCCAGGACCTGCTCGTCATGCGCCCCTACCAGATCGCGGCAACCGAGAAAATCATTAAGCGCGTCGAAATCGCCAACAACAACCCTAAGATTCTCGGCACCAAAGAAGCCGGCGGCTACATCTGGCATACCACCGGCAGCGGCAAGACCCTCACCAGCTTCAAGACCGCACGCCGCCTGGCAGAAACCGGGCTCGTCGACAAGGTTCTCTTCGTCGTGGACCGCAAGGACCTCGACTACCAGACCATGCTCGAATACAACAACTTCCAGGCAGACTCCGTCAGCTCCACCGGCAGCACCCGCGAACTCAGCAACCGCCTCGCCGACCGCGGAACCAGCATCGTGGTCACCACCATCCACAAGCTGTCCAACCTCATCACCGCCGAACCCGAACACCCCGTCTACGGCCAGCGTGTAGCCATCATCTTCGACGAATGCCACCGCTCCCAGTTCGGCCGCATGAACACCGCCATCAAGAAGAGCTTCAAGAAGTACAGCATGTTCGGCTTCACCGGCACCCCCATCTTCGAAAAGAACTCCGCAGGCGGCCCCGGCACCACCACCGTCGAAGTCTTCGGCGACTGCCTGCACACCTACACCGTCGTCGACGCCATCAACGACAAGAACGTGCTGAAATTCCACCTGGAATACACCAACACCAGCCCCCACTTCGCCGAACTCGAAGAAACCTCCTACGCAGAAGAAATCGCCGCCGAACGCGCCGAAACCCCCGACGCGAAGGAACTTGAAAAGTTCGCCAAGAGCAAGGAAGTACTCGAAAGCCCCGAACGCATCGAAGCCGTAGCCACCTACATCCTCGACAACTACGACCGCAAAACCAACCAGAGCGCAGCCACCAGCTACGACATCAAGAAAACCCGCACCGTCGACGGCGTCACCAAACACTACGTAGAGCGCGTGCGCGGCTTCAACTCAATCCTGGCAACCTCATCCATTGACGCCGCCTGCACCTACTACGACGCCCTCAACACCCTGCAAGAAGAACGCATCGCAGACGGCACCCTGCGCCCCGAACAGAAGCTCAAGGTCGCCATCATCTACTCGCAGGGCAACGGCGGGCAGCTCTTCGACACCTTCGGCGAAGAAGAAAACTTCACCTTCGCCACCGAAGGCACCGGCAGCCGCATGGACGGCTTCCTCGAAGACTACAACACCATGTTCGGCACCAACTTCAGCACCGACGGCGACTCCTTCGACAACTACTACAAGGACGTCTCCCGCAAGATGAAGATGCGTGAGCTGGACCTGCTCATCGTCGTCAACATGTTCCTGACCGGTTTTGACTCCAAGACCGTCAACACCCTCTGGGTGGATAAGAACCTGAAGATGCACGGCCTGGTTCAGGCGTACAGCCGTACCAACCGAATCCTCAACTCGCTCAAGCCCTCCGGCAACATCGTGTGCTTCCGCGACCTCGAACAGGCGACTAAGGACGCCTTCACCCTCTTCGGCGACACCGAAAACAGCGACGGCCAGTCCGCCCTCGGCATCGCGTTCACCCGACCCTACAAGGAAGCCTACGCCGCATACGATCAGGCCGTCTCTGACCTGCGCGAAGAATTCCCCATTGACGAGGGTGGCTCCATCACTGTGGACACTCCCGAGGAGAAGGCCCGCTACATCGAGGTCATGAACAAGGTGCTTGAGCTGCAGCAGGAACTGCGCGTGCACGACGAGTTCATCCGCGACGGCGGCAACGAACTCATCAGCGACTACGACATGCAGGGCTACACCGGTGTCTACAACGACATCTACGAAGAAGCCCGCGAACTGCGCCGCGAACAGGAAGAAGCGAAGGACAGCGCCGACAACGAAACCGGCGAAGGCGAAGAAAAGCCGACCGGAGTTGACCCGTTCGCTGGTGTCCACTTCCTCACCGAGCTGGTGAAGCAGCAGGAAGTCGGTGTGCTCTACATCCTCGAGCTCGTCAAGGCAGCCCGCGCAGCACGCCACGGCAAGGCGGCAGGGGAGAGCGGCACCGCCGAAACTGCCCAGGACAGCGTCGAGTACTTCCGCGACCGCGTGCGCCTCGCTATTCGTAACGACGCCGACCTGCGCGAAAGCGGCGACATCATCGAGGACTACTTCGACACCTACCTGAACGAGTCCGAAGACCACGACGTGCAGGAACACTTCCACCACTACGTGACCGACCGCCGCACCCGCGAAGAAGACACCATCGTCAAGGACGAAGAGCTGGACTCCGCAGAGACCCAGCGCGTCGTCAACCGTGCGCTCAAGGAAAACCGCCGCACCATCCCCGGCAAAATCAGCCGCCTGGTCAAGGGCAAGATTTCGCTCTTTGGCGGCAAGCTCGGCGGCGCGAAGACCGAGGACGCAGCAACCAAGGCGAAGCGCGTGAAGCAGAAGCTGGAGAAGCACATCGTCCGCTTCATGCCGTTCCTTGGCGGAGAATAACCCGCAGTGACGTGCTATAACCGGCGGTAGTAATCCGCCGTTATCCGCTCAGAAGCCACATGTGTTTCGAGAAGCCACTTCTTTGGTGGCTTCTCGAAACACATGTGGCTTTTCGCCGTTAAGCGGGGAGGATCGGGGACTCCTTCGATAGGTTAGTGTTTTCGCCGTGGGTCTTTACCCCGCAGTAAAGACAGCAACCTATCGAAACAGCCAGCTACCCGCCGTGTAATCTACCCCCCTCTGCACAGTGCCGATTTTCGGTCATGAGTTAGTGACTTTGGCGGGGGATAAAACCCCAGCCCAAAGTCACTAACCCATGGTCGAAGTCCGTAACCCATGACCGAATTTCCATACGGGGCGGCACAGCCCCTTATCTTGTCAGGGGTCTTTTCTAATCTGTAATCAGAAGCACCGAAGCCCACGCCCCGAGAGCACCGCACCCTCCCAGCGCATCCGAGAGAAAGGACCAACCACCATGGACAACCCCACGACTAACACTCAGCAGAAGACCCTGGATGATCTGGAGTACTACCAGGCCCTGGAAGAGAAGCGCCGCCAGATCAATAAGGAACGCTGCGACGCCATGGAGCCGATGTACACGGAACGTTTCAACATCGACACCTACATGGCATTGGCGTTGAAGGAGGCTGAAGCACACGCAGAAGTCAACTCTCAAGATGAAGAGGCCTTCAACAGGGTTCAGAGGTTGCATGATGAAATTCCAACGATGAGCATTGAAGAAAAGCTTGAATTCATCGATGAAGATATGTACTACAAGGATTCTAAGGGGTACGAAGAGAAGCTGCGTAGCCTGAACATCATCACCCCGTACGAGACGCAGCTTCGCCTCGCATACGTACTGGACCCGAGCCAGAAGACGATTGAACAGGCCGTCAACATCCACAAGGCGAACCTGAAGAACGGAACCGAAACCAAGAAGCTCAACTTCCGCCGCAAGGATGGTCAGTACTATCTGAACGAAGCGCAGGAAGAATACGTGCGTGAGGTGCAGCTGGATAACTTCGCTTACGAAGGCGAACGCGGTTCCATCGAACTTCTACGACTCGTGTATGACAACGAACGGTACCCCTGCCTTGACGACGACCAGTACGAAGAAATCAACGGCTTCTCCTGGGAGACCATCAACATGGAGGACTACCGCGCCGGCCGCCTGCTGACCTTCGGCGACGCTCTCCCTGATGGTGCCATCGCCCCTCCGCACGACCGTATCGAGTACCTGGCCGACCTGGTCAAGCGCGGCGAAATTGACGTGCCGACCTTCTGGGAGCGTGTTAAAACCAATTCGTACGTGGGCACCGTGGAAAAGTTCGGTCCTGACGGGGAAGAGTCCTTCATCATCACGAAGAAGAACTGGCGTCAGTTCGTTAATTATCGGGAAGAACGGCCGAACAGTGAGTCGGACTCCTTGCGGTACTGTCAGTTCCCCGAAGCACTTGGAGGCGACGAGTTCGTGGACCTCATGGAACGAACCTACAACTGGCGCATCGCAGACTGGGAAGCGTGGATCGACTCGCTGCCCGACGACTGGTTTGCGGTGAACACCAAGGCAGTTCAGGCCGCTCTCGATGAGTACGAGTACGGGGTTCTCGGAATCGACATTGTGATGGTCTGGGGCCGGGAAATTAAGCGCCGCCGCGGCAAGTAGCCCACCAGGCTAAAGCACCGGTAAAACAAGCGCCGGTAAAACACAGGGCGCGGCGCACCCGCAGCGTTGGATGCGCCGCCCCTCCGCCCACCGTCCCCCTCCACCCGCCAAACTCGCCGCTGAGAGCGCGCTCGCCAGTGGGAGTACAGCTGCCTCCGCATCGTGATTTATCGCGAAAAATGCGCCCCCACCCGCTTAGCCTGTCAGGGGAGTAGCGTACAGTAAAACACATCACACACCCACACAATCGAATCCGATAAACAACCACACCCCAAGGAGTGACCATGCCGCACAACGCCGTATCACACATCCAGCAGCAGTACGCCGCACACCACCCGCGATGCAACACCTTCGCCCTGGACAAGCCCAAGAGCGCAGCCTATGGCTACACGGCCGCCTTCATCGCGTTCAGCAACGCGGACGGCACGCCCACCAACGAGACGCTCACCCTCGACAGCATCCACGCCGCCGCAGAAGCCTGCCAGGTCATCGACATGGGCTTCGACTACACGCCCTACTACGACGGCGAACCGGTCAACCCGCCCACCTGCCACCTCATCATGGGCACCAACTTCGGCGAATCGAACAAGAAGTATGCGCTTTCCTCGCTCTACGGCACGGCGCGGATCTACCTGATTACCGCCGACGCACCCACCGTCAAAGTCGACGGGTTCATGACGAAGCTGTCCATGTTCGTCAACAAGATGCGTAACAGCGAAACCTGGAACCGCGCCAAAGCATACATTCTGAGCACCTCACCCGCTGGGGAGGAGCTGCAGAGCTTCGCGTGCTCCTTCACCACCTTCGCCATGCCGCGCAAGTACATCGTGGACCATGAGAAGCCCTGGCGACCCGAGAAGGAAATCGTCGTCAACAACAGCCTGCAGATGGCATTCCGACCCGGCATTTTCTGGCCGAAGCAGTCCGCCGTGGACCCCTCGCGTCCGCTGACCGTGCGTGCCTCTGAAGGCCCCAAAATCTTCGAGAGTATCTCGGATCTTACCTGCGGTGGCGTCCCCGTTGAGAAGACGGCAAAAGCCCTGGAAAAGCGGCAGAACATCAACACCTACATCTACCACTTCGCCTACCCGAAGAACCTGGGGGAGCAGCCGAACCTCGCCGTCATCAACTACATGGTGGAGGTACTCGCCCAGCACCTGCGCGAACTGGACAAGCTGCAGCTGGCACCGAACGCGCAGCCACCGCTTGAGTGGACCATGGAAGACATGCTGTTCAACTCGGCGCTCGTTGTTCAGGATCTTGCCGAGCAGAGTGGCGTTCCTGAATGTGAGCATCTGTGGGTTCCTAGTGGTCAGCCGCGACAGCGTACACCGCACACCGGTCCGAAGCGCCCGGCTCCCGCTCAGCCCGCACCTACCGCGAAGCCCGCTCAGGAGGCGCGCCCGGCTCCCGCACAGCGTCAGGCACCTGCCCAGCCGCAGCAGCCGAACCCGCGCCCCGCGTACTCTAACCCGCCGCGCCCCGCAGCGAACCAGGCGACGGCAAATCAGGCAGAACCCGCGTATCAGCAGGCTCCTCAGCCGGCCCCTGAGTACCGCCCGAACCCGCAGGGATACCAGAACCAGGGCTACGCGGACGCCCCGTACCAGCCGGCGCCTCCCCAGTACCAGCAGAACCCGGCGTATCAGCAGAACCCCGCGTATCAGCAGGAAGCGCCGAGCCAGCAGCGTCCGGTTTTCCAGCCGACCCCCACGGGCACCCGCAACACTGGAAACCAGAAGGGTTTCTGGGGTAAGGTCGCGTCATTCCTGAGGGGCGAGTAGGCCCGAATGTAGCGTGGTAATCCGCCGTTATTCGCCCAGAGGTAATCCGTCCAGAAGCCACATGTGTTTCGAAAAGCCACTTCTTTGGTGGCTTCTCGAAACACATGTGGCTTCTCGCCGTTAAGCGGGGAGGGTCGGGGACTCCTTCGATAGGTTAGTGTCTCCGGCGTGGGTCTTTAACCCGCAGTGAAGACACTAACCTATCGAAACAGCCAGCTACCCGCCGTGTAATCCACTCGGCGCAGATTTCTGGTAATGAGTTAGTGACTTTGGTGGGGGTTAAAACCCCAGCCCAGAGTCACTAACCCATGGTCGAAGTCCGTAACCCATGACCGAATTTCCCGTGCGGTGTGTGGGAGACGGGACAACGGCGCACGGGAGGCAGGCCCATCCGCACCTAATCTTCCGTGCGGCGGGGGAGCGCGCCTCCAGAAAACCCCCTCGTCACGCAATATTTTTTGTGTGTTTTCTCCGGCGCGGGGCGGTGCAACCCCTTATCTTGTCAGGGGCGCCCCGTACCTTTGGTGGTAGAGAACAACGACGCGTTCTCACCCACTCCGCCGAGCGACCAAAGGAGCCCCTCATGTACACGGTTGGTTACTACAATGACGAAGACTTCCGCGCCTTCTACTCCGGCCAGGACGCCGCCAACATTGACGACTTCTTCACTGACAACGGCGAATACCTCATGGTGTACCTGCCGGAGGTGACTGACCGCGAGTTCCTCGCCGGCCTCCGCTACGGTAACGGCTGCGACGTGCTCTGCCAGAGCGGATATGCCCTCGACGAGGCGGAAGAGGCCCTCCGCGACATGTATGCGCTCGCCGTGTAGCCGACCCGCCCACCTGGCACAGATGGGATCCGGTCATGAGTTGCGGATTTATGCCATAGGTTAGTGTCTTTGGTCGTAGTTAAAAACCACGGTCGAAGACACTAAACCATGGCACAAATTCTGCAGGGTCGGCGCCTTCGTGGACGCAGAGATATTTGATGCATAAAGCATTGATGTGTCCGAATAATGACGTTCAGATACTATTGCACTCAAAGCAACACAAATAGACACAAAGATGCGGTAGGGTGGTAACTGTAGTGTTCCATAACGCATTGATGCGTTTGTTGGGTGCGCTACGGGGCTGTTTTTCTTCCGGCAGTCAGTTTGACCTGTGAATAACGGTCTGACTAGCAACTAAATAACACACCGTCACCGATGCTAGGAGCGTATCTTCTATGGATTCGACCATTTTCAACCGCCGTACCCTGTTGGGTAGCGGCGCACTTGTGGGCCTGGGTGCCCTGCTTGCGGCGTGTGGCCAGCAGGCTAATAACGAGGCGGCCGCCGCCGCCTCCGCCGCGCCGAGCGAGACTGCTTCGGCGTCTGCGGCAGCATCTGAGTCACCTTCGGCAAGCGCAACCCCGTCTACTGTTCGCGGCTACTCGGGTGGTTCGAAGGCGCCTGATGGGGAGTACCGTAAGGCCGACTGGCAGGGACCTGCACAGAATGTACCCAAGCCTCCTGTGCCCGAAGAGGGATACCGCGAGAAGTCTATTTCCGGGCTGGAAAAGACTCTCCGGGCATGGATTCTGCATGAAAATTATTCAATCCAGACTGGAGACTACACTGAAACCCTTAAATTTTTGAGCCCATCCTTTACATCAGAGATTGATTTCTATAAAAAGATTTCTTCCCTGTACCAACGAGGTGGCTGGGTTGTAGCTGGAACCCATAATTTTATTGCCAATGGTGCTCCATGGTCTGAGGACGGGGAGACCTATATTTGGCGCGCCTACCGCCAGTGGACTTACGCTATGTATGTTGAGCCTGACGGCAGCTGGGAAAATCATGAAAATAGTGAAGATAACAACAATATGTGGGATATTAAATTGCGCCACAACGGAGACCGCTGGCTTGTAGAATCTACGACAAAGGCCGAGAATTAGTAGATAACATGAAAAATATTACTAAAGCTACCATTATTTCTGCGGCTCTTATATTCTCAAATTTAGCTACAACTTGGGG
>ERZ1674044.138-NODE-138-length-11671-cov-22.597710_pt1 | contig 11671 bp, 10 predicted proteins | sample MGYA00581132_ERZ1674044 | MGnify/ENA primary metagenome ERZ1674044 (study PRJEB41354, sample SAMEA4873341) | human saliva metagenome | biome: human-associated habitat [ENVO:00009003]; feature: mouth environment [ENVO:08000002]; material: saliva material...
TGAAGCCAATCAGCGCCACAATCGAACCGGTTACGACCGGGGGCATGAGCTTGGTCAGCCAGCCGGTGCCAGCGAACTGAACAATCAGACCGACCAGGAACAGCGCCACACCCGCCATGACGATACCGCCGAGGGCACCAGCGGGGCCGTGTGAGTTCATGGCAGCCGCCAGGGGCGCAATGAACGCGAAGGAGGAGCCCAGGTAGGAGGGGACGCGTCCGCGGGTAATCAGCAGGAACAGAACCGTGCCGAGACCCGAGAAGAACAGGGTGGTTGCCGGGGGGAAGCCGGTAATAATCGGCACGAGGAAGGTCGCGCCGAACATTGCGACCACGTGCTGCGCGCCGATGCCGATGGTAATCGGCCATGCGAGGCGCTCGTTCGGGGCAACAAAGGAACCGGGCTTGATACTGCGGCCGTCGCCGTGGATCGACCAGTCAAAGCCGAGAAGCTTAGAGATGCTCAAAGGGAGCTCCTGAGGTGAATGTGGTGGTGTATAAAATTCCACATAATTCTACGCGTATGCGGGTGTGGGTCACAGCTAAACGGCTATAAATATGAGCAGGGATACGTTGAGTGGGGCATATATTCTCTTATGATGAGCCCCAAACCCCTAATATATAGCCCAGAATGCATTAATACCCCGTATATGCAGTTTAAGGCATATACAGGGTATTGATGCAAAGAGCGAATAAAAACACTCGCTACACACAGCCCAATGGTTTAGAGAGCGTCACGCAGGTTCTCCAGGTGATCGTAACGCGCCAGCTCATAACGCAGGTGACCCTCGGTCGGGGACTGAACCGGCAGGAACGACGCCTCACGCAGGCGACGAGCAGTCGGGGAATCGGCCACGTAACCGGCGCCTCCAACAACCTGCAGCTCAAAGTGAGTAGCAATGGTCGCAAAGTGAGACACACCCAGACGCAGGCTCAACAGGTCACGACGCTCAGCACGCTCCGGCTCAGATGCCAGGCGAACCAGTTCCTCACGCAGGCTCTGGTACTCCGCCAGAATCAGCGGGAACTCAGGGCGGAACACGCCCTGCGAGACGTCCAGATGCTTAGCAGCCTCCTGTAGAGCACCAGCAGCAAGACCCAGGCAGAACGACGACTGAACCAACAGGAACGGCGCGGTCACATCGTGCAGGAACGCCTCAATGTTGTCGCTGAGAACGTCCTCGCTCGGAACGAAAACGTCCTCGAACTTCAGGGTGCCGGACTCGGTGCCGTTCAGCGCCAGCAGGTTGCGGTGGTAGTCAACACTCAGGCCCTCGACGTCCTGGCGGACGGTCACGATGTAGCGGTTCGGGTGGCTTTCCGGGGCGTTCTGCACAGCCACCGGAAGAACAATCACGCCGCCCGGGTACAGGTTCGACGCCCACGACACGGAACCGTTCAGCTTCAGACCGCCCTCAACGAGGGTGCCCTCCACCTTGATCGGTGCCAGACCCGAAGCCTCCTTGTACGCCGCCGCCATGGCGGTGGTGCCGCTGACGGTCGCAGCCGCCAGACCGGCGGGCAGCTCGCGGCCCACAGCGTCAAAGAACGCAATGGTGGAGCGGTGAGCCCACAGGGAGAACGCCGTGGAGGCGTCCTCGGTGGCAAGGTCGAAAGCCACCGAAACCTGGGGGACCAGGGAACCGCCGTCGCGACCCAGGGTAATCAGGCCGTCCTTAGCGATTTCGCGCAGGTTTTCGAAGGGAGAACGCTCGCCGCGGTCAACAGCATCTGCGTGGGTTCGGGCGAGTGCGAGCACCTGCTCGCGCTGGGGGTAATCGTAGAGGGGTTCGAGAGTGAACTCGGACATGGGGTTTCTCCTAAGCGGGGAGCATCGCGTCTATGCGTGCAGCTTGAACAGTCGGTCGATGGGGGTGCTGACGGCCTTACGGGCGCGAACAACAGCTTCTTCGTCGGGTGCGTCGTAGAAGCAGAGGCACTTTGCGGTGTCTTCGCGAACGTAGGTGCGCAGGAAGGAAACCTCGGGTACTTCAGCGTACTTGGGGGCGTTTGCCTTCTTGCGGGTCAGGTACTGTTCCATAGTAATCTCTGCGGGGATGTCCCACTCAACCAGGTAGTCTGCGTCCTTCTTGAGCTTCTTGATGTCTTCGAGCTCTGCTCCGACCAGGCGGACTGCGTCGGGGCCTGCGACGGTTGCGCGCTCACCGATTGCTGCGGCGAGGTCGGGGCCGAATGCGGTGTTCTCGGATTCGACGATGACGAAGACGATCTTGTGGTCTGCGGAGACCTGGGTTTCGATGAGCTCGGCGCCGTTGGTCAGGGACGAGTTGACGGTCTCGATGAGTGCGGTTGCTTCGTCCTTGGACGGCTGTGCGGGGGTCAGTTCTACCAGGTAAAGTGCCATGATTTTCTCCTCGGCTAAGGGTTGAAGGGTCGTGCCGGAAGGTTTTCCGGCTCGTTCTGGAATCACCTTAGACCTGTGGTTGAGGGCTGTCTAGTAGATTTCTGTTCGTGGCTTAATGCGTCCCTTTTTGACCCTGTGTTTCGTCACGCGCGTTCACGGGGAGACATAAATCGTCACAGTTCCGCACATCAGAACTCGCCTGCGGCCGCAGAATTTTCGCGCGGGTTATCGAACCCGATGGCGCGTCTATCCGCGTCGTCCTGCTCGTGCCGCGAAGTTGTCGAGGGCGCGGTTGAGAGCGGGGACAGTCCACACTTTTTGCCCCTGAATTTTGACGCGTTCTTCACGCAGAATCTGCAGCTCCACCATGCGGTTGAGGAGGCGATACACACTAGCTCGGGACCCCTGTGTGTGCTCCTCCACCATGTGTGCAGTGAAGGCGGGCTCAGTGCAGCACAGGTCAGTGAGGGAACGCAGGAGAGGGGTTTTACGTTGGGCAATGGACAGCACCTCATCGCGCAGGGTTTCAATGTCTTGCGCCAGGATTTCTGCGTTGGTGATTGCCTTCTGCGCGGCGTCGATGAAGAGCTCGATGATGGGCTCAGCATCGCCTGCACGGTAGTCGGTGAGCGCCTGAATGTACCCGTCGGTATCGTGCAGCAGCCCGGAGGAGACGGGCAGAATCACGTGGCGAGTGACGCCGCGGGCGAGCAGGAGCGCGGAGATGAGGGCTCGTCCGGTTCTGCCGTTGCCGTCAGTGAAAGGGTGGATCGTTTCAAATTGGGCGTGCGCGATAGCCGCCTGTGCGAGGGGGTCAATATCGCGGCGGTTCATGAAGGCTACAAGGTCTTCGAGGGCGGCAGGAACCCGCTCGTGATGCGGTGCCACATAGTCGGCGGTTACCGGCGAATCACCCTTAATCCACACCCATTGGGTGCGGAGTACACCGGAGTCCTGCTGCAGGCCGCGGGTCAGTTCGCGGTGCATCGCGAGGATATTATCGACGCTAATGTTCTCTGCGGTGTTCAAGGCTGCACGCATGGCGTGAACATTGCGCGCCACCAGCTCGGCGTTAACGCCGACCTTCGACCCGCTTGCACCCAGGACAGCCAGTGAGAGCCTGCGTGCGCTAACGGTGAGGTTTTCAATCTGTGAGCTGGAGGCGGATTCGCCGCGCAGAAGAACCGCGGAGAAGGGGATGCCGCCGATGTGGTGGAGCCGCTCATCGAAGCGGGTCATTGCGGTGGCGTTCTCTTGGAGGCGCACTCGCAGTGCGGGGCTGAGTTCGACGTTGAGTGCGGCAATGGAGGCGGGTACGGCGCTGGAGAAGGCGCCGGAGTTGCGGCGCGTTGCGCGTCGGGAGGCGAGGGCGTCACGGTGAACCCAGGGGGTTTGCGGCTCCCATGTGAGAGCGGGCCAGGTGATGGCTGAGGGCATGGTTCCTCCTCCCTCCTCCTCTTCATCGGTGTCGTCTTGCTGGTCGTATGGGGGGTCTTAATAAGACAATACACTTCGATTTTCTTATTAAGGCGCTTAATAAGAAAATTCGCGCGGATTGTCTCATTAAAGAAAATGTCCCGAATGCCCCTAAACCCGCCCCTCCTGAACCTCCCTTCAACATTCCGGCGCTCCGACTGCTGGCACATACACCAGGGCATGCACCAAGTGCATACAGCAAGGGCCCCGAACCCTTGGTAATTCAAGGATTCGGGGCCCCTAGCCTAATATACGCTCGCCTATACACGCTCACGCCGCCTGAAAACAGCGAGTCAGCAGCCTAGACAAGCAGCTTTGTGGCTACTTCACGCCGCGCATCATCTTCTGAACCGGCTTGTGCACCAGGAACAGCAGAATACCGGTCGCGATGGTGATAATACCCATCCAGGTGAAGTAGGGAACCTCAGTCTCCATGCTGTAGAACGGAGCCAGCCAACCGGAAAGCACGGTACCCATTGCCACGGAGGTGAAGTACAGCGCCATCATGTTCACTCGGTGCGCCTTCGGGGCGAGTTTGGTCGCCAGCGAAATACCCACCGGTGAAATAATCAGCTCGGCGATGGTGCAGACGAACAGGATCAGCACGATCCAGCCGACGTTCACGCTCTGAACGCCCGCCTGAGCGAGGAAGATCCAGAACGCCAGGCCGATGATAATCAGCGCTGCGGAGAACTTCAGGGTGGTGACCGGCTGGCGGTCGCCCCACTTGGTCCACAGGGCGGAGAACATCATGCCGAAGATGATGATGAAGACGGGGTTGATGGAGTTGACCAGGTTCGGGGTCAGCTCCATGCCCAGGATGTTCCAGTTGAGGCGCTCGTCCGAGTACACCGCCATGACGGTGAACTGCTGCTGGTACAGTGCCCAGAATACGGAGTTTGCAATCCACAGGGGGATGAATGCGGTGACGCGGGAACGCTCATCAGCGGTGACATCCTTAGCGGTCAGCATCTGTGCGAACAGGGCGATAGCGCCGATGAAGATGAAGCCCATGACCCAGTTCTTGAGGTTGTCTGCGGTCATCAGGCCGGTTGCCAGCAGGATGCCGAGAACGACCACGATGCCGACCAGCGCCAGGGCGAAGTTGCGCTTCTGGGCACCGGTGAAGGGGGTGTCCACGTGGTGTACGGAGGCGGGCAGGTTCTTGCGGGTCAGCGAGTACTGAATCAGGCCGGCAGCCATGCCGATTGCGGCAAGACCGAAGCCCATGTGGAAGCCCCAGGTGCTCCAACCCCAACCGGTCAGGAGCGGGCCAAGCAGCGCACCGGTGTTCACGCCGATGTAGAAGATGGTGAAGCCTGCGTCGCGGCGGTGGTCGTTGTCCGAGTAAAGGGAGCCGACGAGCACGGAGGCGTTACTCTTCAGGCCACCGGAGCCGATAGCGACGAGCAGCAGACCAATCACCACACCCGGAATGCCGGGGATGAGGGAGAGGGAGATGTGACCCGCCATAATGCCGATAGCGGAGTAGAAGAGGGTGCGCTCGGGGCCGAGGAGGCGGTCACCGAGGATACCGCCGAGGATTGCCATGAGGTACACGACTGCACCGTACGCGCCGATAACGCCGGTGGCGAGGGCCTGGTCGAGACCCAGGCCGCCCTTGTCGGCGGTGTAGTACAGGTAGTAGATCATGATGCCCTGCATGCCGTAGAAGGAGAAGCGCTCCCACATTTCTACGGTGAACAGGTTCGCGAGCATGCGCGGGTGGCCGAAGAAGGTCTTGGTGTCCTTGGGTTCGGCACCTGTGATGGTGTGAGACATGGTGGTAATTCTTTTCTGTGCAAGCCCGGGGTTCTGTGTGACCCGGGCAATATGTGTATAAGTGTATACCCTGAAAGGTGCATATGTATACATGTGGTGTTCCTGTATTTCAAAGATTTAACTATCAGTCAGTGCATGAAAAACCATTTCGATTTTTTCGTATGCATCATTTCCGAATCTCACAAACCCCCAAATACCGGGCTAGATGCGCCACGCACCCCCAAAGCGCTAGAGTGGAACCATAACTATGCCCACCCGGCACCCCACCGTGCCGACCGGCCCGTCCTCATTCAATTCAAAGGAGAACCCCATGACTGCTGTACCCCAGGTTGACCCCCGCGACGTTCCTGCCGGCGCAACCATCATCGACGTGCGTGAAGACTACGAGTGGGAGGGCGGCCACGCCACCGGCGCCAAGCACATCACCCTCGGCACCATCGCTGAGCGTCTGGAAGAACTGCCCGCACCCGGCGAGGACTTCTACGTCATCTGTCACGGTGGCGGCCGTTCGAACCGCGCGGCAACCTTCCTGCGCGAACACGGCTACGCCGCACACAACATTGCGGGCGGCACCAGCGCATGGTTCGCTGCCGGTCTGCCGATGACCAGCGAAAACGGCGAAGCACCCGCAGTCGTTCACTAAACCGCCAATTCGTCTGCACGCCATACAATGGAGTCCGTGACTAAAACTTCCGCGGACCGTATTTTTTCTACCCCGAACGCTCCCGCATCTGCCTCCCCGAATGCCCTGCCGAGTACTCTGCAGAGCATCCCGTGGGATGCGCAGACGCGGGAGCTTATCGTGCGCCCGCTTCCTTTCGCGGTGAACTGCGAGGAGGCGTACCCGCTGCTGAGCGGTGGCGCTGAGTATTCCTTCTGGCTGGATTCCGCGCGCGAGGAGTCGCCCATGTCGGTTGCCTCGTATGTGGGTGTGGTTCCGGCGCAGCTGTCGCCCCTGCGCGTGGATTCGGCGCGTGCGGCGGCTGAGTCCGGCGGGGAAGACCCCTTCGCCCAGCTGGAGGCGGCGCTCGCCTGCGCACCGCGCGTGCACCCGGATACCGCGGCGGCAACCGGTCTGCCCGAGGGTTTGCGCGGCGGTTACGTGGGCTATTTCGGCTATGAGGCGCGTGCCGCCATGGGCATGGAGCACGGCCACCCGGTGCCGGGCTACCTGCCGGCGCATGAGGCGCCGACCCCGGATTCTCTGTGGTTGCCGGCGGTCCGCTACCTGGTGCATGAGCATGCCCGCCCGGGGGCTGCGGCGCGTAGCTGGCTGGTGGGCGATGAGTCGTGGTGTGAGGCGGCGGAGCGGCTGCTGAGTGCGGCGCTGACTCCGGTGCTGAGCGCGGCGGGGGAGTGCGCCTCCGAAAATACTCCCGTCAACACCCCTGACAATGCCCCTGAGCTCGCCGAGCTCCTGCTCTTCCCGGCACCCGCCGCGGAAGCCTACATGGACGCCGTCCGCGCTAGTCAGCACGAAATCTACGAGGGTAACAGCTACGAGGTGTGCCTGACCGCGCAGACGGTCGCGCGCATCCCCAATCCGAGCCCGGAGCTTTTCTTTGAGCTGTACCGCCGCCAGCGCGCCCACAATTCGGCGCCGTATGCGGCGTATTTGCGGTGCGGTGATTTTTCGGTGCTTTCTTCTTCGCCGGAGCGTTTTTTGAGTGTGGATACGCACCGCAACGCGCAAACCAAGCCGATTAAGGGCACGGTACCGCGCGGCGCCACCCCGGAAGAAGATGCCGCAGCAGCGGCATGGTTGCGTACCGATGAGAAGACCCGCGCTGAGAACCTCATGATCGTGGATTTGCTACGTAATGACCTGTCCACAGTGTCTGACCCGGCGTCCGTGCGCGTGCCCGTGCTTATGGGAGTGGAGAGCTATTCGACGGTGCATCAGCTGGTGTCTACGGTCAGTTCGCGTCTGCGTGAGGGTGTGAGCGCGGTGGCTGCCGCGCGGGCGTGCTTCCCGGGTGGTTCGATGACGGGTGCCCCGAAGCCCTCGACCATGCAGATTATTGAGGGCCTGGAGGGTCGCGCTCGCGGCGTGTATTCGGGTGCTCTGGGCTTTGTGTCGGTGGATGGTTCGGCGAACCTGTCGATTGTGATTCGCACGCTCGTGGCGCACGATGAGGGCACGGTGACTCTTGCCGCGGGTGGCGCTATCGTGGCTGATTCCGACCCGACCGCCGAGTATGAGGAGATGCTGACGAAGCTGCGTGCCGCGTTGCCGCCGTCGGTGGGTCGCGTGGTGGAATAGCCTAGCGCTGGAATAGCACAGGGAATAGCCTGCACCGCCTGCACGTGAGCCGCTACACTTGAACTATGACTAAGCTTTCTGAAAACCTCCCCATTGAAGAAGCCCGTGAACGCCTGCGCCAGCTGATTATGGAGCTGGCTGTGGTGCGCGGGCACGTGGTCCTCGCCTCCGGCAAGGAAGCCGACTACTACGTTGACCTGCGCCGCATCACCCTGCACCATGAGGCTTCTCGCCTGGTCGGTCAGGTCATGCTGGACCTGCTGGATAAGAACGGCATCGAGTTTGAGGCCGCTGGCGGCCTGACCATGGGTGCTGACCCGGTGGGTACCGCGATTATGCGTGCCGCTGGCGATCAGGACCGTGCGATTGACGCGTTTGTGGTGCGTAAGGCTCAGAAGTCTTACGGCATGGGCCGTCAGGTGGAGGGCCCGAGCGTTGAGGGTCGCCGCGTGGTTGCTGTTGAGGACACCTCCACGACCGGTGGTTCTGCGCTGACCGCTGTTGAGGCGCTGCGTAAGGCTGGCGCTGAGGTTGTGGCGGTTGCTGTGATTGTTGACCGTGCGACCGGCGCTAAGGAGCATGTGGAAGAGGTTGCGGGCGTTCCGTGCCTGTACGCGTACTCGAAGGATGAGCTGGGCCTGGATTAGTCTCTACTGGTTTGGACTAGGACCTCGTGAATTTTTAAGACGTTCCCGTTGCGGCGGGTGAACCCGTGCCGCTGGCTGCTGTGTGTGGCTGGTGGCGCGGGTTTTTGTCTGTAAGATGGCTCTGTGGGCGCCGGAGTGGTGCTGGTTGTTGGCGTGAAGGTGGTTGTGATGGTTGAGAATCGTGAGGCGGCTGAGGCTGTACCTGCTGAGGCTGTGCCTGCGGATGCGGCTGTAGCTGAGGCTGTTGAGGGTACTGAGCAGGGTACTGCCCGTTTTGAGGTGGGTGTGGGCCCGTGGGAGGGCCCGTGGCCTGAGGGTGACCATTGGGATGAGGAGCTGCTGCGTGAGGGCGACCGCCGTAACGTGGTGGATAAGTACCGTTACTGGTCGATGGACGCGATTATTGCTGACCTGGATACGCGCCGCCATGATTTTCATGTGGCGATTGAGAATTGGCAGCATGATTTGAATATTGGCACGGTGGTGCGTACTGCGAATGCGATGTTGGCGAAGGAGGTCCATATTATTGGGCGTCGCCGGTGGAATCGTCGTGGTGCGATGGTGACGGATCGTTATCAGCATGTGCGTCATCATCCGACGATTGAGGATTTTGTGGCGTGGGCGCAGGGTGAGGGCCTGGAGATTATTGGTATTGATATTTTTCCGGATTCGGTGCCGCTGGAGACGTATGATCTGCCGAAGAAGTGTGTGCTGGTTTTTGGTCAGGAGGGCCCGGGCTTGTCGGAGGAGCTGCATGCAGCGGCTAGGGATACTCTGTCGATTGAGCAGTTTGGGTCAACGCGTTCGATGAATGCGGCGACGGCTGCGGGTATTGCGATGCATGCGTGGGTTCGCCGCCATGTGTTTGGTCAGATTCCGTCGTAGTTCGGTGGCTGTTTATGAGGCGTTTAAAGGTTCCGATGCGTTGTGTGCGCGTCGGAACCTTTTTGTTGGGGGTCGGGGTGGCTTAAACCACGCATGAAATTATCTAGGCGTGTTAGTGTTAACGCAAATCACAGGAGATGTGAGAATCGCACTCTCAATTTCGGTTTAGGGTATGCGATGGATTTCCTGGCTTCGGCTCGCCAATGGTTGCGGGTTGTGCATATGAATGACCGCGACGTCATTCCCCTGAAAGGAGTCGGTAACAATGAAGAAATCTGCTGCTCTGTTCGCCTGCTTTGCTTTAGCTTTAAGTTCTTGCGCCGCTGCGCCTAAAGATACTAGCCTCAAAGCCCAGCTAGATTTTGAAAATAACTATATTACTCTTCCGCTCGACGAATACGACATGAGTGACCAGGCCCTAGATATAACATATAGGGCGTATTTGTTGATTCTTAAAGAGTGCTACGCGAAAAAGGGATACGATTTTGAAATTCTAGAAAACGGCTTCGTTTCTGGCGACGCCTCCCAGTACGGCTCCTGGAATGTGAAGCATGCGGCGAATCATTTTACGTCCAGCAAAGTCAGAGAAGAGCAGTCTAGGATTTATGAGAGCATCCCTGAAGACGTCAAGGCCAGCTGCCGCGAAGAGCATCGGGAAGAACTGGATGCGCTCAAGTTTGATGAGGCTGATGAGGAAAAGTACCGCCCCGTCCGTCGTATCAGTGGCGAAGCGTACCAGCGTGCGCAGGGTGACCCTGAATGGAAGAAAGCCCGCTCAGATTGGTGGGACTGCCAGCGTGAGAAAGGGTTGACGCCTCGCACCGGGGACGGTGAATGGACGAGCAAAGAAACGGCCAATCTGAATGCTGATGATCCCAAAGTGTTGGAGGAGGTTATCCGCCTGGCAATCATTGAAGCTCAATGTAGTGAGAAGGTGAGGTTGGCTCAGCGTCTGGGTGATATTGAGGCGTCCTATCAGGGACCTTTGATTGAGAAGAATCAGGCGCTGCTGAATAATTTGAAGGCTGAACGTGACGCGAAGATAGCGAAGGCGCGTGAAATTATCGCCACCCACCAGTAGATATCAGTAACAAGAAGATAGGAGCTCTTGGGATAATTGGGGTAACTCCGTTTAACGCTACAACGAGGTATGGAGGAGGAAAAGCCTATGCGTAAGGCTCTCTCTGCGGTAACAGTATTCTGCCTGCTGGGGGCGTGCGTATCCTGCTCCAACAGTGCCGAGCGGGACACCTCACGAAAAGCTGTTCTCGACTATTCAAAGAACTACATACACCTTCCACTGGACGAGTACGCCTTTGACGAACTCACACTCCGTACGGTGAGCACGGCGTGGCACACGCTCATGTCCGAATGCTATGCGCACCACGGGCAGTCCTACGCCGTGCCCTCAGTAGACACCCCGCAACCGGGAGGCCTATACGGTAGCTGGAACGTTGAGTACGCCAAAAAGTACGGGTACTCCCAGAAGGAATCCCGAGGCCCAGAAGATTCAGCATCAGACGACATCAACACCCGGTGCCAAGAAGAGGTGAAAGCCGCATTCTCTGACGTCGAACTGGACGAAAAAGAATACCGGTTTGTAGGAGAGCTAAACTCACAGGCATACACCTACGCCTCCCAAACCGATGAGTGGAAAAATATCCGCTCAGAATGGTGGACCTGCCTGCGTGAACGCGGGCTAACCCCCAGGGAAGGGGAGAGCGACTGGATGTCCGAAGAAAGCGCACATCTCATGACCTCTTCCCAAGGCAACGAAGAAGCTAAGCCGGAGGAAATCCGCCTCGCAACCATCGAAGCGGAATGTAACCAGAAGGTGGGTATGGCTCAGCGTTTGGGTGATGTTGAGGCGTCCTATCAGGGGCCTCTCATCGAAAAGAATCAGGCGAAGCTCAACCAGCTGAAAGAAGAGAAAGAAAAGCGTGTGGCGAGGGCGCGCGAAATTATCGCCACCCGCCAGTAGCCACACCCGCTGAAGGGCAGAACGGGCGAACCAGCCGCGGATAGCCTCCAAGAAAATCCGTGCATACGAAAATTTCACAAGAAGGAGCCGGGGAGTGTCACCACTCCCCGGCCCTCACTTTATTCACTCTCAACCTCGCAGCCCATGCTGGCGCACCTACATGCCAGCCAGCTCAAGGCCACTCAGCGTCAGGCTGCTTAGTCCTTTAGCCCACCGGGACGTTAACGTTCACCAGCGAGTACAGATCCTTCGGATCATCCGGGCTAGCAACCA
>ERZ1674044.148-NODE-148-length-11166-cov-8.383224_pt1 | contig 11166 bp, 7 predicted proteins | sample MGYA00581132_ERZ1674044 | MGnify/ENA primary metagenome ERZ1674044 (study PRJEB41354, sample SAMEA4873341) | human saliva metagenome | biome: human-associated habitat [ENVO:00009003]; feature: mouth environment [ENVO:08000002]; material: saliva material...
CAGTGGTGCGCAGCCTGCGGAGATGCTGGTGCAGGCGCTGCGTCAGGTGTGGGAGCAGACTCATCAGGTTGAGTTCCTGAACCCGCTGGCGGGCGCGGCTGGTGACGCAGCAGGTAACAATGCTGCGGAGGCGGGTCCGTCCTGCGATGTGAACGGCAACTGCTCCTAGCCTCAGCCCGGCTAGAGCTAGCGGTTCTGGCTAGAGCTGTCCCGGCGGGGACTACTCCCCTAGCTCTCCCCGGCTCATACAGCCCCAGATATGGCGAAGCAACAGATATAGCGAAGCCCCCTTGTGCCGGTTCTGTGCGAACCGGTGCGAGGGGGCTTTGCCATGCCCGCACACTGTGTCTTTCCTTGTCGGGCTCTTTGTGGGCGGCTCGATGTTGTCTGCGGGTGGGGCTGTTTTCCTTTACACTGGAGTGTGTGTTCTACGGTGAACACGCTTGTCCACTCACTTCTAAAGGAATATTGTGTTGAAAATTCACGCCGCGACCGCTGGTGTTCTTGCGGGTGCTCTGCTGCTGACTGGTTGCTCTTCGTCTGTTCGCGCTCCGAAGCCTGCGCCTTCTGCGTCATCGTCGACGTCTGTTTCTGCTAGCCCTTCGGTTTCAGCTACTCCTAGTTCTTCTCCGACGCCGAGTGCGTCTGCGACTCCTTCGGAGTCTCCTACCCCGACGGTAACCCCGTCTCCGGTTCCGACTACTGAGGCGCCCGTGCAGGCACCTTCCGCGGAGGCGCCGGCGGCTCCGGTTTCTGCGGCTCCCGCGCAACAGGCTGAGCCTGTTCAGCAGGCGCCGGTAGCTACGGAGGCGCCCGTCCAGCAGGCGCCCGCACAGGCACCGGCGGCTGAGGCTCCCGCTCAGCAAGCTCCCGCGCAGCCGGTTCAGCAGGCTCCTGCGCGGTCGAGTGTTTACTACGAAACATGCGCTGATGCTCGTGCGGCTGGTGCGGCGCCCCTGCATCGTGGCGAGCCGGGTTACCGCCCGGGTCTAGATAAAGACGGTGACGGCGTGGCGTGCGAGCCGAAGAAGAAGCACTAGGCTCCTGCCCGTTCTTATAGCGAAGCCCCCTTGTCCTGGTTCTTGCGTGAACCGGTACAAGGGGGCTTCTTATTTTTTAGCGCTTCCAGGGCATGTTACCCCAGAACTGTCCCATCTTAGATTTGGGAGGCGTGAGCTTGCTCCTGTGAGTCTTAGCTTCAGAAGACCGCCCATTAGCTTCTTCGTCCGTAGCTACCTCAGGGCTTGCTTGTTCCAGCTTGGCCTTGAGCTTGCTCTGCGGAGTTCGAAGACGTGACGGACGCTCCTCGGGTTCCTCGTCAACGTAGTACCCGTACTGCGTTGAGCTGAAGAGGTTTGATTCGCGGAATTCGTTAACCGGCACGAAGAACGGTTGAGATTCCACAGGGTCCTGAGCATCAGACTCCTCAGCATCAGATTCTTCAGCTTCAGGTTCCTCAGCTTCGATAGCCTCATCAACCTCGAAATCTGCAGACTCTTCTTCCTCTTCAGATTCCTCGTCCGAGAAATCCTCGTAGTAGCTTTCGTCGTACTCGTCAGCCTCAGTATCCAAGTCTTCTGAGTCTTCCAGCTCTTCAACCTCTACATCTTCTGACTCGTAGTCTTCTACAGTTTCAGGGTCAGAATCCCAGGTATCTTCATCCTGTTCTTCGGTAACGCCCTCCTGTAGCCTGAAGGCCTCGATAACCTCGTTCTTGATGGTTTCAAGGAGTGCGCACATATCCTCATACGGCTTATGCTGCACCATCTCAACGCCCATACGCACCGTGAGCTCTTCCGCAATTTTACGTTTGATATCGCGGGCAGAGACTCCCCTCTCCAAACCATAATCGGTGGGTGCACCCACAGAGTTTAGGGTTCGAGCGAGAGCCAACGCCAAATCGCGGTTCGTCGAGATAGAGGTTCGGTCAAGAATCTGGTTGAGGTCATCTTCCGTGAGGTAGCCGCCCTCATCCATGACCTCACCCAGGAGGTCATAAGTCAGCCAGGTTCGACGTAGCACGTGACGGCGTAGGTTGCCGATATGTCGAACTTCCTTCGACGGAGCAAAACGTGCAAAAGCAGCCGCAGGAAGAACCCTCAGACCGATAAACTGCCAGACCTCAATAGATTCAGCTTCACCACGAATCATATGCAGGTTCTTGTGCAAAGCTTTACCGATACGGTGCGAGTACTCGTACTTCCACTTATCCCGATCATCAGCAAAAGCCTTAAGCTTCTCGAGCTCTTTATCTACAATTGTGCGGAGATTCTCCAGAGTCTGCATTGGAATCTCATTGCCGCCAATGTTAAGAATCTCTAGGTTGGTGTCGATTTCTCCACAATCCACGTTGCGTAGCGGAACCCCAGAGTTTTTCCATTGCTGTAGTTCATCATCCGCGGAGAAATCATCCAGGCGGTAGTAAAGATACTGTTCTTCCTGCTCTGCAGGCGCCTGAGTATTCTCAGGAGCAACATCCTGCTGTACAAGTTCCACATTCTGCTGAACCATATCTACTTCCATCCCTTCTGCATATATCCGGTAATACCGTCAATCTTGCTCTGCACGGAATTCCAATCCCTCTTCAGCGCATCAATAAGTTCCGGAATTGTCATCGAGAAATTCTCGAAAATAATCTTCTGCGCCACGATTTGGAACTGTTCGCAGTTCTTGTCGGTGCGTTCTTTCTGTGATGTATACACAGAAGTCTCGCTCAGATGCGAAATATAAATTTCTCGCACAAGAGTTGCCAGGAAATCTCGAGAAATAGCGGGTTCTAGAATCTCATAATCCTTTTCGTCCCCTCGCACCAAAGCCTTACAAACCGGGTGTTTCGTATTCACAAATACTCGCACGCATCGTGAATACAATGCCTCCGGATTAGTGGCATTGCACCTTACAACCCAGGGGGCGTTTTTATCCCACTCGCGCACTCGAGAAAAATCAAGCTGCGAGAACGGCATGCCAGCGCCCTTAGCATTCAAAGACAGACTGTCCTCTTGCACAGCAATATAGGCGGTTTCATCGGTGTTATATCCATCGATATTTAGGGCACCCGCCACTAGAGCTACCCGGAGCTTCAGTTCTCCCGCAACCTTACGTCCAGGAATCTTGGCGCTAACAACCGCGACAAATGATTCCGAATCAAGCTGAACATCTCGACTCTCTTCAATGACGCTCCAGTGGGTCGGTCGACACTGGACCTCACAAATCAGTCGAGGTAGAGATTCCTCATCACCTAGTACTCGACGGATTCCTTCAAGCTGTACTTTGACGGAGATGGAGAGTTCCAGATCAGTGTCGTAATCCCAGGTGGAGGGCAACTTATCCGGGTCAACAATTTCGCCGTTCTGATTACGAATATCCCACTCGCCCCACTCCACTTCATTCGGGAAAAGGGTGAGATGAGGATATGCCTTTACACGCTTACCTGCCATAGCTATTAGCCCTCCACCTCAAAAATATAGGTCTTACCCTTACGCAGCGTGATGACCACAGCCCCCTGGTTCTCCTCGGAATCTTCAGGACCGTCCCACTGCACATAAACATGACCCGCCTTTTGGGTGTCATTAGCATCAGGGCCCCAGCCGTCGCTCCAAGAAGGCTCAAGGTCGTGCGAGTCCGTGTACTCCAGAGTCCTCTCATCACCAGTTGCAATAGAGACCTTGATGCCGATGCGCTGACCAGCCTTCCAAGCGCTACTGCAGGAGAAGCTAATGAAATACTGCACGTAATCAGGATTCTGCGGGTGAACCCCAGTCATCGATGCAGACTCAATCGATACCGAGGCACGACGAACAACGCCACCAGGGCGCTTTTTATTCTTACCTTCGTCCTCTTCCGTCAGCTCAGTAACGACACCGCCTCCGGAGGACATAATCGGATTGAATCGAGCAAGCTTCTGAGAAATCTTCGACAAAGAACCCAGCGACCCACTATCGCGCTTAGTGTCCTTCGATTCAAAAAGACTCTTCAGGCTCTTCGTGATATTCGAAGCAGCATAAACAACAATGTTCTTGTGCTTAGCATTTTCGAGAGAGCTCGGATTCCATTCGTCATGGGCCGGAGGCTCAGCCTCTCGGAACGCAACATCCGTTTCAAGATCGGGCTTGAAAACGCCGTACCAGGTGGCCTTTGAATCATCCAGGTCATTTACCTTTCGGTACTGAACAACCAATTCAGCCTCATTACGCATCAAACACACAGTGTTTTGCGGATAGATAGACCTTTCAGCGTTAATATCGTACGCGCCTCGAGCAACCCTTAAATATCCGATATTGTAGGAATCCCTTGCTCGCTTAAAAACAAAGCTCTTGTACTGGAAAACACCATCAAATGACTCAGCGTCAAAATTCATCCTTTGAAGCTCAGCCATTTTTCGAACATCAATGAGAGCTGCGCACAGCTGCTCAATTCCCTTATATTCAGGCTTATTCTTAAGGTCCTGAATTAAGACAGGATCATTGTTAATCCTGATATCCATAGACCTATTTCCATCTTCAACATCCAATTTGGGCCAAAGATGGTACATCACGATATTTTGAATCTTTTCGTGGGAACGCTCAATAATTCGACCCGGGTCGTCCGGAATCTTACCTTCATCGTCTGATACTTCCATAAGCTCTGCAGGCTTTGCATCAACGATAAGAATTGAAGTGCCGGTTTCTCCGTCATTAAAGTGACGGGAGAAAATAGCCTCACCCAGCCGACGAGCAGGTTCTCCCGTCAGAGGAAGAATGTTACCTGTTCCCCTAACTGTCGGTCCCTCATATCCCCACCAATGACGACCGGTGTAGTTTCGACCGCCATCCGTATATTCTTTGCCGAGGGCAACAGCAATAAGTCGGTAATCAATCTCGCCAGTTTTGGTTTTAAAGGCAGACCAGTAAATAACGGACTGAGACTCGCTCATATTGAAAGCAGCCGTTTTACCGAAGCCGTATGAGCCACCGTTACCTTGACCCTTGTTATCGCTACCAAGGTTCATCGTAAGGTTAACGAAGTTCTGGCTCTCCCCCTCCTCAACGGCTTCGTCAGGGCGGTCCGGACCATCAAGGCCGACGGTGCCGCGGTCCCAGAACTCCAAAAAATAGACGTCGCCGCGGTTAAAAGTCTGGTCGAGACCGGTGTACTTGCTGTGGATCTCAAAACCAGTTGCGAACACCTCATTCCTCAAAGTATTCAGCACACCCTGATTGGCATGCCGAACCAAGCAACCGAACTCCGGCATGCGCCCTTCAAGGCGTGCGTCCCACGAGTTCTGGGCCATCTCTCGGGTCACCAGAGCAAGCGGGCTCAGATTGGGGCGACCCAAGGTACGCGAGGCACCTCGAGCAGAAATCGAACCAGTGTTTTTAGGAAGGGGGAACCAGTTAAGGCTCACGATGTTATCTCCTTGCCCTGTAGAAGTTGTGGGCACTATTGAATCGTATGGGCGTGTGTTGCTGAAGGAATAAAGCTCCGGGGTGGCATTATCCGGTGAAATGCCACCCCGAAACCTATACCCTCTTTGGGCGATGAAGAAACTACCTGAGGTTACTCCTTGTAGTCGCCCTCATCATCACTTTCAGCTGCAGCCAGGATTGAGCTGTTCTCATCCAGTTCTTCCTCGTCAAGATGCAGGTCTTCAACCGATTCGGGAACAACCGAAATGAAGTTGTTGTAGTCGGAACCTGCAACCTGGGGAAGAACCACCGCGTGCAAAACGACCGGTGCCACAGCATCAAGGTCACGACGGCGAGCGCCCGGCTTAGCCTTCGAGTGGGGGTTGACCACGTAAATCACCAGAAGAGGAACGTTTCCTTCGACGAAGCGTAGTGCCAACTGCTTTGCGCGGCTCTTAGAAACCTTCAGGGCCTCGAGAGTGTCTTCGTTTAGCTTTCCTGCGTTAGCGAGAATCTTGAAGTCCAGAATCGGAGTCTCACCCACAGCAAGAGCGCCCAGGTCCGCGATACCGTCATCAGCAGGAATGTCGTACGCGCTACGAGTTGCCATACGAATGTCCAGACCAGCAAAATTCTGCTGCGGCATATCCTTCTGGGTACCGGAGTAGACGACAACGTTCCAGTCCTGGTCGGCGTACTTCTCAATCCACTCAACCAGCTTGTCCGAGCCAGCTTCGTAGTGCGAGGAGTGGGCCTTGAAGTCCTTGAAGTAGGACAGCACGACATCTACAGGCACGCCGGTGAAGAGGTAGCTACCGTTGTTCTTATCCTGCACTACCTCATGAGTGCTCGAGATAGAGCCAATGAGCGACTCGAATACCTGAATATTGTGGTTCAGGATTTCGGCGTTCTTCTCCTCGAAGCGAGTCAGCTGGTGGAGCTTGCCGCTGTAATCGACGGTGAGCGCCTTGGCATAACGCATCTTATTGGCAGCGGTAACCTGTAGCGCCTTGGGGTGAGTACGAATCTTCACGCCAACGGTCTTAGGGGTGCTACCGACGATACGAATTTCTTCGCGAATCTCATCTTCCACACCGGCGAGGTGACGGTAATAGTCCTGAAGATCTGCAGTGGTCCACAGACGAATCAGGTCATCATAGCCGGGGCGGAAACCGAACCAGCGGCCCATCTGCAGAAGAGCATCGTAGGTCTTACTCGTCCTGAGGTAGTACGAGCTAATGAGGCCTTCAAGGGTCAGACCACGGGCGAGAGTATTACCGCCGATAACGACATAGGTGGCCGGTGAATCTGCGCTGTATTCCAGACGCTCTTCCGAGGAACCGTTATCAACAATGCACTTGGTCTCGCGGACAACCTGGCCCACAGCAAGCTTCAGCTCATCCCATTCGGGGTAAATCTCCTCGGGACGGATAGCCTGCATACGAGCAACTTCGCGCTCGTACAGACTCTGCATAGCATCGTTAATCTCAGGCTTACCGTAGTTTTCCTTCAGCGCTGAGATGTAATCCTCAATCACCTTCACCGCTTCAAAGTGAGTCTCAACCCTGTGCGAAAGGTGAATCAGCATCGAGCTGTGCTGCTTCTTCTGAGCGCGACGACGACGAAGAGCCGTGGCAATCATGAACCACAGCACTGCATCTTCAAGGCTGGGAACCATCTCAGGCATGTAGTCCCCGCCGTCCTTACGAGTAGGAGGACGCAGAATTTTGGCTTCCTCAGTATCGATATCGCGCAATGCATCAATATCTACACCGTCATCAAGCGCACCGTCTTCGTCCTCGGTAGCCCACAGCGGGGTACCAAAAATACGGGACGCACCAATGTAGCCATTCGGGCGTTCCAAAGCGTAGATAAAGTCAGAGGGGTACAGGCCCGGGTAGCGCTCAATAGTTTCGCCCTCGGGGTTCTCAGGATTATCCGATTCTACGTGCTCGGTGTAGCGCTCCTCATCGTTCGGGTCCATCAGGACGTTAGCGAAGGGAGTCGCGGTGTACGCAACGTAGGAGCCCTGCTGTACCTGATCCCAAATCTGGCGGAGGAGCCGGTTAATACCGGAGTAGGCTTCATCTTCCTTCGAGGTGTTGGGGGTTGCCTGATCCGACTCATCATCAATGATAAGTACGGGAACATCCTCCAGCAGACCCTCACGGTTTGCGGCTTCCAGCTGCTTGAGCAGGTTGCCCAGACGGCTGTAGTTCTTCTTAACCACAGCAAAGATAACGTTACCTTCAGTGCGCAGACCGGTCAGGAGGAGACCCGGGTCAGGAGACACATCTGCATCCAGGCTGGTCAGAGGATAAACATGCTTCCCAGCGTTCTGGAGCGCAACAACAACATCGCCGTCCAAACGTTCCTGAGTCTGACGACGCAGGTTGTTGTACATACCCGCCAAAACAATGACGAAACGGTAACCCTCGTCAACCGCCTTGGTGATAACCGCCGAGAAGTTCGCGGTCTTACCGGACTGCACGTAACCGACGACAAGACCCTTGTGGGTCAGCTTCTTCGTAGCGGGGTCGGCAAGAAGACCGACAACTTTGCCGGATTCCTGGTGAATAGTGGACGTACCGTCCTCACCAATTTTCTCGGTAAGCTTCCTACGCAGGTGGCTCCATCCGGCAGTATCGGGCTTCGAAGCATCGTACCAGTGGTGGTAGTCTTCCTTAGCCGTAGCAGCCTCATCGAACTCTCCCTTGGCGTTCGCGGCTTCACGTTCCTGAATGCTACGAAGTGCCTTCTCGTAGACGGGAACGATTGCGTCTTCCGGAATACCCGCGGCAACCATACCGTCAATTACCTGGCGGCATGCATCTTCGTACGAGATGAGTTCACGCGCAGCAGTGTCATAAATCTGCTGTTCCGGCTTGGAAATTTCCTCAGCCATTTTTCTCCTCATTGAAAAATAGAGATGTGAGTGATTACAGGAGCCAATGGTTAGCTTCCTCTGTGAGTTTAGCACTCGTTCTCACACGTCAGCACAGCTTTTCGTCATTACTATGAGCCAGGTATGTTCAAGTTCGGTTTGTAGACTCTTTATTGCACGCACAACGCCCTAACTATGCTCTGCCTAGCCCGTCACTGAATCCAAGATACGGGCAAAGCTGCTAAAATTGGTGTTTTTATTTAAAATTTTCAGGTACACCTCAACACCCTACGAGTACACGTAGGTACTTGATATTTTCGACACTCGGAGAACCTTATGGCTGAGAAGCACACATCATCCTCACCCACAACCTACAAGATGGGCGAGCTCTTCTGTGGCCCCGGCGGCATTGCCCTGGGCGCGCACAACGCTGCTGATAAGGTTCCCGGAGTCAAGGTTGAGCATGCTTGGGCCAATGACTACGACCCCACGACTGCAGATACCTACCGCGAAAACACCCCCGGAGCTTCTGAAGAGACCGTATATGTCGGTGACGTTCGCGAGCTCGACACCGATGCTCTGCCTCCGATTGATGGTTTTGCATTCGGTTTTCCCTGCAATGACTTCAGCCTCGTAGGAAAGCAAAAGGGTCTAGACGGCACTTACGGCCCCCTCTATTCCTACGGAATCAACGTGCTCAAGAGCCATAAACCTGAATGGTTCGTGGCAGAAAACGTGGGTGGCCTCTCCGGTGCTAATGAGGGTCTTGCTTTCCCCTACATCCTGCGTGAAATGCAGCGTGCGGGGTACACCGTTGTTGCTCATAAATACCGCTTCGAGGAGTACGGTCTCCCCCAGGCTCGACACCGAATCATTATCGTAGGTTTGCGCAATGACATTGCCGCGAAGGGTGTAGTGTTCAAGGTTCCGGCACCCACCACTCCTGAACCTTCAATGATGCGCACCGCTAAGCAGGCGCTTACCGAGCCGCCCATCCCCGAATGGGCAACCAGCAATGAGCTCACTCGCCAGTCTGAGGTGGTGAAGCAACGCCTCGCCTACATCAAGCCCGGTGAGAACGCTTTCAACGCTACCGATATGCCTGAGGAACTGCGCCTCAACGTGCGTGGCGCTAAGCTCAGCCAGATTTATAAGCGACTGGACCCCAATAAGCCCGCGTACACCGTCACCGGATCCGGTGGCGGCGGAACGCACATCTACCACTGGGAAGAGCCTCGCGCTCTCACTAACCGCGAGCGCGCACGCCTGCAGACGTTCCCTGACTGGTACAAATTCATCGGCAGCAAGGAGAACGTACGTCGCCAGATTGGCATGGCGGTTCCCCCGGACGGTGCACAGGTCGTGTTCGAAGCTCTTTTCAAGACTCTTGAAGGTATTCCCTACGAAAGTATTGAACCGAATATTGATGTAGCGAAGCGTATTCAGGCGATGGAAGATAAGCTCGAGGCAGAGAAAGAAGACACTCTTTTCTAGGTAAAAGAAGGACGTATTCCCATGGAAATTTATTCGTCACTCATGGGCGACAACCTCGCCGAGCTTGTTCTCCAATCGCCGTATCCTCAGGATGACTGCGCCGGGCATGAGCTGTGGGCAGTTACCGGGTATATCTCGCGAACTACGATTCTCAGCGCGCTGTACCAGGCTGACTTCACCCCCGGACGACGCTCTAAGGAATCCGGTCATTGGGGAGAGATGAGCAAGTTTATCCCGACCTCCTCCACGCCTAAGGTTCATCTTCTGGTTGGCATGGCGCGAGACGGTGCGGTGAGCATCACGACTCACGAAATCCTCAAGGGATGGGTCAAGGCTAGTCACGGGTACCTGGATATTCGTTACCCGGATCCCCGCGTCTCTCCCCTGGTTCATACTAAGCTCTACGCTTGGGCACAGAACGGCACCTTCGATATTGCTTACGCTGGCTCAGCTAACCTTTCGACGGACGGCCTGAATATCGGTCGCGACGCTTCGGAATGCCAGCAGGAGAACATTCTTGTGCCGGTGTCGGTGGAGTATGCGGAGAACTATATCGATACGCTATTCGGTGCTTCGCTAAGTTGCACCGACCCTGTGGTTGATTCTCTCTTCACCTTCCCTGAAGCACCCTCCGACGTCCTGGCGAATAAGTCTCTGCCTCCGGTTCCTCCGCTCCCCGAACCTGAAACGGAACGCGAGGAAAGGTTGAAGGACTTCTCCTCCATCAAGCTGTACCTGTACAGTCACGCGGGTAAGGGCTCTTCGTACAACTGCGGTTCCGGCATTAACTGGGGCCTGCGAGATATCCGAGCTAATAAGGATGAAGCCTACTTTGCGGTTCCCGCGAACATTGGGCGGTCAAACTTCTTCCCGGTAAAGAACACTCCCATTGTGGTGCACTGCGATGACGGTGAAGACCTCATCATGCGTGTTGCCAGCGGTTCCGACCGCTGCGGTAAGGATATGTCGACCATCCCGAACTCCGAGCTTGGCTCGTACATCCGTAAGCGCATGGGTCTCGACGAGGGCACCAAGGTCGGCATTCGCGAACTGCTCGATTACGGTCGCACCTACGTCACCATCACCCGCACCTCTGAGGGTAACTACTATCTGGATTTCTCACCCGAGACGGCGGAACCTGATGAGTTTGCGATGCAGACTCCAGAGATTGTCAACGAGTTTTCTCATGAAGACGAATAGCTCCCCTGGCTAGTGCCCTCAGATATGACGAAAGCCCCCTTGTGCCGGTTCTTAGTTGAACCGGGGCAAGGGGGCTTCGTCATATCAGCCTAGTCTGTTAGAGCAGCCGGTGAGGTTAGCGCGGCTGGTAGGCGCGGGCACGCTCAGCACGAGCACGGCGCGCCTCCGCATCCTGCAGGACCGGCACCAGCATACGCACCACCT
>ERZ1674044.152-NODE-152-length-11072-cov-7.786239_pt1 | contig 11072 bp, 7 predicted proteins | sample MGYA00581132_ERZ1674044 | MGnify/ENA primary metagenome ERZ1674044 (study PRJEB41354, sample SAMEA4873341) | human saliva metagenome | biome: human-associated habitat [ENVO:00009003]; feature: mouth environment [ENVO:08000002]; material: saliva material...
CCTCAACGCCTAGGGTCTCGTATGCCTGCGTGAATTCGCGCTCGAAGCGGTAGGCCCATGCCCACCAGTCCCAGCCGGCCTCGGCCGACTTGGTGAGGATCTTGTCGTCGATGTCGGTGACGTTGCGGACGTAGGTGACCTGGTAGCCGCTGCGGCGCAGCCAGCGGATGAGCGTGTCGAAGGAGACGGCGGCGCGCAGGTGGCCGACGTGCGGGGAGCCCTGCACGGTGGCGCCACACAGGTAGATGCCGACCTTGCCGGGGGTGACCGGGTTCAGGGGCTGGATGCGGGCGCTCTTGGAGTCGTACAGGTGCAGCATGGCATCAATCCTACCTGGCAGGGAGGGGAGGCGAAGGAAACGGGCGCGTCCCGGGAGTATGTAACGAGGCCCGGGCCCCGCCCACGCAACCGCGCGGGTTCGCAGGTGGGGGCTCGGGCCTCGTCGAGTGAAAGAAGACTCAGGCGCCGGGGCGCACGCGCTCGCGGATGAGCGCCTTGAGGTCCTCGGCGGAGTTGGCCAGCGGCGTGACGCGCTCTTCGCGTCCTTCGATGCCGGCGAAGCGCTCGGGCACGGGCGGGAGGTGCCCGGTGGCCTCGAGGATGGTGTCGGCGAACTTGACGGGCAGCGCGGTCTCCATGACGACGAGCGGGCCCTCGATCTGGGGGCGCACCGCGCGGGCGACGTGGACGCCGTCGGCGGTGTGCGGGTCGAGGAGGTAGCCGCTTTCCTTCTCCGTGCGCGCGATCTCGGCGAGGCGGTCGGCGTGCGTGGAGGTGCCGGAGATGAAGCCGTAGGTGTCGCGCAGGGAGGCGAACTCGGGCGTGCCGGACAGGTCGAAGTAGCCGTCGCGGGCCAGGGCCGTCTCGAAGAGGGCGCGGGTGGCGTCGCCGTCGCGGCCCAGCAGGTCGAAGATGAAGCGCTCGAAGTTCGAGGCCTTGGAGATGTCCATGGACGGGCTGGAGGTCGCCAGCGTGTCCGCGGAGGAGCGGGGGCGGTAGACGCCGGTGCGGAAGAACTCGTCGAGGACGTCGTTTTCGTTCGTGGCGACGACGAGGGTGCCCAGCGGCACGCCCATCTGGCGGGCGATGTGGGCGGCGCACACGTTGCCGAAGTTGCCCGAGGGCACGACGACGCTGACCGTGGACGAGGCGTCGGCCCCTTCCTCGGTGACGCGCAGCCAGGTGGCGACGTAGTAGCAGACCTGGGCGAGCAGGCGCGCCCAGTTGATGGAGTTGACGGCGCCCACGTGCCAGGTGGCTTTGAAGTCGGCGTCCATGTTGATGGCCTTGACCAGGTCCTGGCAGTCGTCGAAGACGCCGTCGACGGCGACGTTGACGATGTTGGAGTCGAGGAGGGAGAACATTTGGGCGCGCTGGAAGGCGGTCATGCGCCCGGCGGGGGTGAGCATGACGACGGAGAGGCCGCGCCGGCCGCGCAGTGCGTATTCGGCGGAGGAGCCGGTGTCGCCGGAGGTGGCGCCCACGATGGTGAGCCAGTCGTCGCGGCGGGTGAGCTCGTATTCGAAGAGTTCGCCCAGGAGCTGCATCGCCATGTCTTTGAAGGCGGCGGTGGGGCCGTTCGACAGGTGGGCGATGTGCAGGTCGGTGCCCTCCAGGGCGGTTACGGGCACGATCTGCGGGTCGGAGAAGGCAGGGGTGGAGTAGGCGCGGGCCGTGATCGCGCACAGGTCGCTAGCGTCGATGTCGTCGACGAAGAGGGACAGGATGCCGGCCGCCATCGCCGCGTAGCCCTCTTCGCGCAGGACGATGCGCAGCTCGTCCAGGTCGGAGCGAGACAGCGTCGGGTATTCCTCGGGCAGGTAGAGGCCGCCGTCGGGCGCCAGGCCCTCCAGCAGAATGTCGCTGAAGGAGCGGGTGGGCGTGGTGGGGCCTCGTCTAGTCGAAATGTAACGCACGGGCCGATCCTATCGGAGTGTGCGCGTGTGAAGCGAGGGGGTTCGTCCTTCGTCACGTTTTGACGAGGCCGGGGCGCGCTGGGCGGTGCGGGCGCGGCCAGGTGGTGTGTGATAGAAACGACGGGTGAGTATCGACGACGACAGGTGGGCACCCCCGGCCGATGGCGAGGAGTCGGCGAGGTCGTGGCCTGGCCGGGATTCGGCCCCGTCAAACGCTGTGCCCACAAAGGCTGACATGTCGGTCAGCTCGGGTGTACGGGAGGACGTTCCTGTGCGTGAGCGCCCGGCTCCACCGACGCGCAAACGTGCCAGGCTCCGCTCGGCCGCGCGGACACGCGGGAGCAAGAAGGCTGTCACCTGGATCGTGGTGTTCCTTGTCCTCACGCTTGTTGTCGCTCTCTACGCGCGCACGCATTCCCCTGACGCTCCGACGTCGCCTCGGGCTCAGGGCTACGTGGGTGCGGCGACGAATACGGGTGTGCTGTCCCCGGATTGGGCGTCGGGTATCGAGACGGCGTGGACGCTTCCCGCGTTAACGCCGGACGGTTCGAACTCACAGTCGGTGTTTGTCGAGGGCACGACCATGTACGTGATTGCTTGGGAGTCCGCTGACTCGCTTGGGGTGATGGCCTACGATATTTCCTCGGCGCAGCCGCGCGAGACGTGGGCCTCACGCGGAAACGTCGCCGCAGCGGTCAGTACGTTTAACGCGCCGCATGTGGTGTCGGCCGGTGATTGGCTGGCCATTGATTCGGTCCTCGTGTCTAAGGGGACGGGCAGCCAGCAGGAGGCGCCCTGGGGCGAGGACACGCCGATGGCCTTCGTCGACGAGGTCGTGGTGACTTGCTCGTTTCTGGAGACCTGCTCGGGGTGGACAATTCAGTCCGGTTCGTGGACTCGACTGTGGCAGACCATCACATCGAGGCAGTCGCGTGCCAGCGACGCGTGGAAGAACGGTGGGGGACGGGTCGTCGGATTCAGCGAGGACGCCTCGGTCCTCGTCCCCGTCGACCATCACTACAACCTGCAGCTCGTCAACGCTCGCACGGGTGAGCTCGCCACGCTCGGCGATGCGGGGCGCTCGACGTCGATACACGTGTCCGATTTCCAACTCGCGCAAGACGGCGTCATCGTCATGCGTTCCGTTGGGACGATGGAGGCCTACGACGTCACGGGGCGTCTCGTCGACACGTTCGAGGAGGGCAGCAGGGCACACGGCGTGGTGCCGAGCGAGGACGGACGAGCGCCCACGCTGGCGGAGCTGAAGGCCTTCTACTCGGACGGCAAGGCGTCGTGGACGTCTGGCACGGCGCGGATCGAAGGGGATGAGTGCACCACCGTCGCGTTCACGCCCACCGCCGACTATCCCCCTCGTTCGGTCGAGGGCGTCAAGCAGCTCTCGGTCAACTATTCCGTCTACTGCCCTTTCTCCCCGACTCAGCTGCGCGCCGCCACCGACGGCAGCGCCGTATTCGTCAGGGCCAGGAGCTGGGAACGCGACCGCATCATCGCTCTCGACATGGTCAACAACGCCCACCACGCCATGAGGCTGACGGACGCCGAGGAGATGACGTGGGCCTTCGACGACCTGTTCATCGTGGTGAGCAGCGAAGGGATCACGGCCTTCACACCCTCCTCGTCAGGTGCATGATTCATGAGCAACAACTATTCCAAGTGGGCTCCGCCGGGCACGAAGAGGCGGAGGAAGGGATGGCGTAAGCGCAGGCGTGAGCGTCGGGCGCGGCTCGCCCAGGAAGCTGCCGAGCTGCTCGCCGCGAGCGCTCCGACGGCCGCCCCCGACAAACGCTCAGCACCCACGCCCGCGCGGGCCGCACGCTCGACACCCGCACCCGGTCACGAAGCAGACGAGGGCGCCACGGCCTCGTCGACGCGCCGCGCTCCCGAGAAGCTGTGGAAGAATCCATCTCTCGTCACCGGGGCGTTGACGCTCCTTGTCATCGTCGCCATCACGGCCCTGTGGGGATTCGCTTACGGGCGTCCCGCTGTGCGCTCTCAGGGCTACACGGGGACGGCGTCCAACACGGGTGTGCTCTCCGAAGCCTGGGCGTCGGGCGTCGACACGGCGTGGGTGATACCCAACGAGAAACGCAAGGACTCGACGGCAGTCACGCAGAACCTGCTCGCTCAGGGCACGACCCTGTACGTCGCCTCCGCCGAGCACACGAACGGCAATCTGACGCTCGCCGCCTACGACATCGCCTCGGACTCGCCGCGCCAACTGTGGGTGTCCAACGGGGGACAGGCGCACACGACGCTCAGATACCGGGCTGGTCAGATCATTCCCTACGGCACCAAGCTACTGGTCGGCAACGCCATCGTGGATGGGCGCACAGGCGAGCAAACGCAGGCGCCGTGGGTGAGCGACATCGCAATGGCAGCCGTGGACGACATTGTCGTCACCTGTGGGAGTGCGGCGACATGCTCCGGCTGGACACAAGACTCGGGGTCCTGGAGGTGCGTGTGGACGACACAGACGGGCTCAACGATAGGCCTGATCAACACGTGGCACCTGCACGGATCGCGCGTCGTGGGCACCGGGGCGCAGGCTTCCTTCATCTCGCTTGGCAGCATCAAGAGCGCCCCGTCGTTGATCAATATTCGCACGGGGAAGTACACCCGTATCGGAGAGGACCCGGGATCGCTCCACTCGCGGCCCGTCTACTATCGTGCGAGTGACGGCATCGCGGTCGTCGACACGAACAGCGAGGTGACGCTGCTTGATCCCAGCGGCGCGGTTATCGAACGCTTCACAGGGCGCGACGCGGACGCCGTCGCGACGGATGACGGCCCGCCCCCGACTCTGGAGGAGCTGCGCGCCTTCTTGCGCGACGGCAAGACGCCATGGACATCGGGCAAGGCTGGGCGCAGCGCACACAACTGCGAGGACGTGGTCTTCTCCCCTACCGCGGATGTCCCGCCCAGGACGCTGCCTCGCATCAACACGGTGCAGACCAACGCATTCCTGTGTTCCTTCCAGCCGAGCTCGATGCGGGCCAGCGCTAACGGTGCAGCGATGGTGCTCGAGATCAAGGAATGGCGGGAGCACTACGTCTACGTGCTTGACCTGGAGGGCTCCAGGGTCGTGACCCCTCCGGCGTTGAAGGACGCGACCAACCTGACGTGGGCCTTTGATGACCTGCTCATCGTGGTGACCTGGGAGGGAGTCGTGGCCTTCACGCCGCGCTCGTCGTGACGCTACCCTGGTTCCATGACTGATCTGCCTTTCCGCGTCGGCCAAGCGGTCGACGTCCACGCGTTCGCTGCACCCGATTCGCCGCGCCCGCTGATGGTCGCGTGCCTGGAGTGGCCGGGTGAACGCCCCCTCGAGGGTCATTCGGACGCGGACGTGGCCGCGCACGCACTGTGCGACGCGATGCTGCTGGCCACAGGCCTGGGCGAGCTCGGCACGGTCTTCGGCGTGGATCGCCCCGAGTGGGCGGGCGCGTCGGGGCGCGCGCTCCTTGAGGAGGTGCGCCGCATGGCCGCCGAGGCCGGCTGGAGGCTCGGCAACGCGACCGTGCAGGTCGTCGGCAACCGCCCGCGCATGGCGGCTCGCCTGCCCGAGGCTTGCTCCGTCATGAGCGAGATCGCAGGCGGCACGGTCACCGTGTCGGCAACGACCTCGGATCACCTGGGTTTCACGGGACGAGGCGAGGGCGTGGCCGCGCTGGCAAGCGTCCTCATGGTGCGCGCCGAGTAGGTCCCCCATTGTCGAATGCTCGGCACCGTCGAGGCTGCCGAGCGTGAGGCCTGCCCGCATTCCCGTTCACTGCCGCGAGTCCACTCCGGGCCCGGTTGCATGATAGAAACGTCTCATGAGCAACGACGCCCCCCACCGCAGTCCCGACGACGAGGCGCAGTCTCGCCCCTCCGATGGACGGGACGGGGAGCCGTTGGCCAATACCTCGGATTTCCCCGAGTTTGGTGACCTTCCGACCTTTAGTCCGCTACCCGAGCTCGCCCCTCTGCCGGAGCTAGCGCCTCTGCCGGATTTCGATGATTTCTTTACTCTGACCCTGCCCGCCGATGAGGCGATCACCGAACAGGCACAACCAGAAGGTCCGCAGGAGATGGACCTGCTCGCGGGCGTCGCACCCCTGCCCGAGCTCGCGCCGCAGCCGGCCATCGCGCAGCCCCTCACGGAAGAGCCGACAGCACCTGACGATGAGAAAGAGCCGATGGAGAGCGTCGTCGCCTGGCCCCAGGCCGAGGAAGCCCCGGCGAGGAACGTTCGCGGTGCCGCTGTGCTGGCCAGCACTTCCGTAAGCGCATTCGAGCTGCTGCCAGACCAGGCCACCTCGGAGGAGCCACAACCTGCCTCGCGTGACGTCGCGTCCATAGCGGCCGCCACGGCCTCGTCGCGAAGGACGTCCGAAGGCGACCGGACGCCGACTGCGCTACGCGCCCCAGACCCCGAGCCCTCGCGGACGTGGGTGGACAAGACAGCCGTGAAGCGGAAGCCGTCTGTCGTCATGATCGTGTTCGGCTGTATCCTCGCGCTCAACGTCGCGGTTTTCCTCTTCTCCCCCAGTCGGAGCGGATCGTCGTCGACGCCTTCGTCCCATCAGACCTCGTCGCATTCCGCCGCACAGGCGAACTCCGAGGTACGCGAACATGCGGCGAACCTTCCGACCCGCCCGCCCGGGTACCGCGGGAGCGCCACGAACACGCATTCCATATCGCCGCAGTGGTCCTCGGGCGTGGCCACCGCGTGGACGCTCGAGCTGCCGCCAGAAATGACTCGATTGACACCGCATCTGTTTGTCGATGGTCAGGTCCTCTACATCGCCACCACAGCAAGGGGTACGGACCAAAGCGGCTCCACCCTCAGAGTCGTGGCCTACGACTTGTCCGGTGAGGAGCCCGCCCTCCTGTGGGACACGGTCGGACCCACGGAAAATTCAGCGGTCGTCACCTACGAGCCCGCGTTCCTGTCGAACGAGACCCAGCTCTTTTTCCACGACGTGGTCATCGACAAGGCCACCGGCGAACACTCGCAAGCCCCGTGGGGCATAGAGATTCCCCTCGCGCAGGCCGAGGGCATCGTGGTGACCTGCACGCCGCCATCCACCTGCAACGGATGGACGCAGGCATCCGGCGAATGGACGAACCTCTGGACGACGACCACTATTGCCCAGGCGTCCTACGCGTTGCGTGACCATGGTTTGGGCTACGCTCCCACGGGCACTACCCTCTCCGGCAGTGGCGCGCTCACATCCTTCCTGGTCCCCTCCCTCCACCAGGTATCCCCACAGATCATCAACATCCATACCGGCGAAACAACGACGCTGCCCATTCCTGATCAGTCAGGCCTCGGCCAATACGTCGAGGTGGCGACCGACGGCTTCATCATCGTCGACGTCAGCCAGCAAAATGGGCTCCTTCTCGACAGCTCGGGAGCCCTCCAATCCACGTTCTCCGCAGCCGGGTACCGCTATCTGCCCGCAGTCAGCCGTGACGGCAACAACCCGAGCACCGCGGACATCAAGACCTTCATGACGACGAAGACTGCGAATTGGGCGACGGGCACGGTAGGCCTCGTGGGCGAGAACGACTGTTCCATCGAGGTCACCCTCAGCTCCGACGGGTCGACTCATACGACCCCGGTCCCCGGCGCGCTGAGCCAGTACATGACCAGCTCGTGCTACTTCAGCCCGAAGGAGGTCCGCGTGAGCGCGGACGGTTCGGTTCTCTACGCCGATACCTTCACCTACCAGGACGAGAGACGGTACTTCATCGATACCGCCAACGGGCTCGCCTACACATCAAACCTTCTCAACCTGCCGAAACAGACCATGTGGGTCTTCGACGACATGCTGATCGGCATGAGCACAACGGGTATCACGGCCTTCGTTCCGGCTTCCTCCTGACGACGCCGAGGTGACCAACCGGTACGGCCCGGCGCGCCGGTGTGATAGAAACGTTGTATGAGCAACGACGATCATCAGAGCACGGGCAGCCCGATTACCCAGCCACCGGCCCCCCAGCCGACGACCCAGTCCCCGGCGCCCCAGCCGCCTCAGGACGCCCGCACCGCCTCTGCGGTGAACGCTCAGCAGGGCTTTTCCGCGCCGACAGTCGACGCTGCCGCCAGCCCGCGGCGCGCGCGCAAGTCCCTCCAGGTGCTCGGGATCGTCGCCGCTCTGGTCGCCTCGGCCGCCGTCGGCGGCATCAGCGGAACCCTCGTCGGCTCAGCGACAACGAGACACCACATACACCCCAATAACCCCGACCCCACACCGTCCCCGACAGCCTCAGAGTCGTCAATGGATCCCACCCCGATCGGCTACCACGGGACGGCAGCCAACACGAACGAGCTGTCTCCTCAGTGGGTGTCGGGCCTCGCGACGGCGTGGACGATCCCGCTGGACGACGATTCACCCGCGCCGCTGCTGATCACAGAGGGAACCACCCTGTACGCCGTGCTTGAGGGCGCGCAGGACGACGCTGACACGAGCGTGACCGCCTACGACATCTCCGGGAAGGAGCCCGTCACTGTCTGGACCACAACCGGACCCCACTCTCCCAGCGCCGGCGCCGTTCGGGCGCCCGGCCCCATCACCACCGAGACCCAGCTCCTGATCGGCGGCATCATCGTCGACAAGTCGAACGGCGGCCAGAGCCTGGCCCCCTGGGGAGCCGACCTGCCCATCGGGGTCGTTGACGGAAACCTGGTCACCTGCGACACGGTCGCAACCTGCACCGGGTGGGTGCTCGAATCGGGCACGTGGACGCAGCGCTGGAGCGCGGCGACTTCGCCGCAACAAGCCAGCGGCGTGCTGTTCTCAGAGGTGACACACCCATCGAACGGCGTCATTGGCGAGGGTTCGACGGCCGCCGTCATCGTGCCCGTTCGCCTAGCCACCTTCGCCCCGCAGATCGTGGACCCTCGCACGGGAGCGGTCACCCCCCTCGGGAAGGATCCCACGAACGACGTATCACAGCACCCGACGCTCATCCCCGCGAGCGACGGCCTCGTCGTGGCGAGGGAGACGAGCTTCAGCGTCTACGACACCACGGGACGCTTCGTGGAGACCGAGCAGATCATTCGCTACGGCGCACGCCCGACCTACGACGGTCATACCCCGACGCTGGAGGAGCTCACCGATTTTCTGCGGGACACGTCCGTCCAAGCGCCGTGGACCACAGCCTCCGTCTATCTCAAGCACGATGACCTCTACTACGCGGGCCGCGCTCACGACGACACGACACTGCACGTGTACCCCACCGCGTCAGCGAACAAGCGCTCCGTCAATATGCCCGATTACGTCGGATCCAAGTATGGTAAGCACGATTTCAAGGTCTCGGACCTGCGCGCCGACTCCGGCGCTACGGTGGCCTACGTTCGCCTCGATGAGGGCTCCACGATGGCCTCCTACTTCGTCGATCTGGATGGCCTGACCCTCTACGTAGCCAGTGAGCTGGATCGCGCGGAGAACCTCGTGTGGGCCTTCGACGACCTGCTCGTCGGCGTCTCGAACGGCCAGATCATCGCCTTCACGCCCGACCGCAAGTAAGCGAATCGAGGACGGAACGTCCCCGACGCCCGAGAGCATGCTCGGTCGCGTCGGGGACGATGTGTGTGCGCAGGACCCTCGGGGACGAGGCCGGGGCGCGCCTGGACGGCCTCGTGCCCCTGGGCGCTCAGCCCTCCATGTGGTGGAGCGTGGCGCGGTCCGCCTTCACGGGGATGGTCAGGCCCAGGCCCACGAGGAGGATCAGCATGATGCCGAGGATGCCCCAGTAGGTGTAGTCCTCGCCGGCGGGGGTCAGGCGCTTGCCGATCAGCAGGAAGAGGCCGTACATGGCGGGGGCCATGAAGGACACGGCGCGGCCGGTCGTCGCGTAGAGGCCGAAGACCTCGCCCTCGCGCCCGGCGGGGATGATGCGCGACAGGAAGGAGCGCGACGCGGACTGAGTGGGGCCCACGAAGACGCACAGGGCCAGGCCCAGGGTCCAGAACACGATGGGGCCGCGGGCGTGGAGGAAGAAGACGCCAAAGCCGGCGACGACCATGGCGGACAGCGACAGGATGATGACTCTCTTCGGGCCGATCTTGTCGTCCACCCAGCCGAAGGCGACGGTCGCCAGGCCGGCGACGATATTGGCGGCGATCGCGAAGATCATGACCTCGCCCGCGCTGAAACCGAAGGCCGTCTTGGCCAGAACCGCTCCGAAGGTGAAGACGCCGGCCAGGCCGTCGCGGAAGACGGCGGAGGCGATGAGGAAGAAGAGGGTGTGCGGGGCCTCGAAGCTCAGGGTGCGAACGGTGCGCCACAGCAGGACGTAGGAGTCGAAGATGGACTCGTGGTCGCCGCCGGTGTGCATCTTTTTGGGCAGCGGCGGGTGGAGGATGACGGGAATGGCGAAGCCGCCGAGCCACAGGGCGGCGATCACCATGGAGATGCGGATCGGCAGGTACTCGTCCGTGGGGACGCCGAGCAGATTGGTGCCGATGAGGCCCACGTAGAGGATGAGCAGCAGGACGATACCGCCGATATAGCCGGACGCCCAGCCGAAGCCCGAAATCTTGCCGCGGTCCTCCTTCTCGCCCAGGTGGTTGAGCATCGCGTTGTAGTTCACGGAGGCGAACTCGAAGAACACGTTGCCCAGGCCCAACAGGGCGATGCCAAGCATGAGGGCGCCCTTGGGTCCGAGCACCGATTCGGGGTGTACGAAGTACATGGCGAGCATGCAGGCGACGACCGCGCCAGTGAACCATCCGAGCCAGACTCCGCCCCGGCCTCGTCGATCGGCGCGCTGACCCGTGATGGGTGCGAGGAGCGCGATGAACAGGCCCGCGATGGTCATGCCGTTGCTGAGCCAGCTTGAGGCGGTCCCAGCGTCGGTGAAGACGCCGTCGCTGGTCAGGTAGGTCGTGAAGACGAAGGTGGTGGCGACCGCGTTGAAGGCGGCGCTCCCCCAGTCCCAGGCCGCCCATTCGACGACTTGGCGCGTGATGACGCGGTTGCGGGGGGCGGGAGTGGTACTCATGTGATCGGGCTCCTTGGATGGGGAGTGCTCGGCGGCGCGCGTGCGCCCAGGGTGAAACTATCACGTTTCGCTTCCCCCGCTCTTCCGGGGGCGCGATGGGGACGAGGCCGGGGAACCGCCAGCGCGTCCTGACCGCATGTC
>ERZ1674044.159-NODE-159-length-10835-cov-6.099907_pt1 | contig 10835 bp, 6 predicted proteins | sample MGYA00581132_ERZ1674044 | MGnify/ENA primary metagenome ERZ1674044 (study PRJEB41354, sample SAMEA4873341) | human saliva metagenome | biome: human-associated habitat [ENVO:00009003]; feature: mouth environment [ENVO:08000002]; material: saliva material...
TCTGAGCATGTACCTGACGGTCTTTATAGAGAAGATTACTCTTATTGACACGTACCTGTTTCAGCTGTGTATGCTTCTCATCTACCTGCATCTGCTTAGCCTTGAGCTGTTCACCCTGCGCGCGCTGGTAGGCAGCATACTCACGTACGAAACGAAGACGACGATACATCTGCGTCAAGTTCTTTGCAGAGAAAACGAACATCAGCTTGTCTTGAATACTACGATGACGTGCCATGTAACGCATAGAACGGATGAAACGAGCACGACGCTCACCTAACTGTGACTCAAGAGAAGCTAACTGACCTTTCAGAATACCAATATTCGAATCTAATCCCTTGATATCTGTGGCGATTGTATCAATCGTTCTTTGGTGCTGACCGATTTCTGTATCAAGACGTACAATCTTCTGCAGACGGTCGTCAACGTCCTTCTGCTTTACTTTCATTTCCTCTTCGTGCTCTGAAATCTCTTTTTGCAACTTCAAGTTTTGCTGTTGTAAACCTTTGATTTCCTCTGTCGTCACGTATGCAGGACCCTTTGCACCCTTCTTACCAACATGAGCATTGCGTACAGCACCCTTACCACGGACAACTTGCTGACCCTTCACTTGAGCAGGTTGACCCTTAAGTTGAGGTTGTTGTCCCTTCACTTGAGGTTGCTGTCCCTTGAGTTGTTGGTGGTGTTGCAACTTATCCTGCTGCTGTTTGCCCTTCGGTTGGGGTTGCGTTTGCAGTTTCTCAACTATTGGCTTCTGACCTTTTACAGGAGTAGCAGGTGCTACAGCGTGGTTGTTATTAATCGCATTTACAGCTTTCTTACCCTTACCTTTTACGGTAGTTTGGGGTTCTACGGATTGAGCCACAGCTGTTTTTTGCTGTTTCCTATGCTTACGTGAATGCTGCGCAGAAACACTCAGCATACACATTATTGACAATATGAATAATAAAGAAAGACGTTTCATTTAAAAGTTCATTAGTTTGCCGAGGATATCCTCTACGCTTACTTTTGTATACTTATCAGATGGTGTGGTAAAAACTTCCCAATCGCTGACATCGCTGAAGCTCTCAAGATCAAAGCTTGCCTTAAGTGTTTTTGCTGGCTTCTGCCCAAACTTTGGTGTATTGATTGTCAACATCTGACTTGCAGGGAAGAGCTTTGAGCCAAACGCTTTAAAGTCATCATAACTCCATGAGAGCTTTGAAGCACCATGTGTATTGCTATTATAAGTAACAGTTGTTAGGACAATCTGATTGCTCTTAGGATTAACTGACCACTTATAATCCATCTTTCCGTCTTTAAGACTTATCAGGGTAGAACCCTCTGCCTGTGCTTTACTCTCATCAACATCAAACTGTGAGAGGTCTGCTTCGCTTACCTTTTGCTGACGAGGAATGAACACTTGATTCCAGAAAAGCGACTGGAGTGAATAGAAGTTGATTCCATTATCACGCAAGAAGCCTACCTCATCATAGCTTGCCTTTACATACTGCTTATGGATGCGATCGATGAAGAGGACATAATCCTTTGCAAACTCGATGCGTCCAACCTCACTACGAAGAATAGGAATCAGCAACTGTAGACGGATAACCTCATCTTTACGCATACGCAGAATACCTGGTACGGTAATGTCCTTATGGCCATCATTGAGCGTAAAAGTAAGATTTGAAACAAGGTTCTTTTGGTAGAGTGCATTGTCTGCAACACGCTGCATGACAACAACACTCTGCATCTTGCTATCCTTTGTAGCAGGTGCTGTCTGCTGTACAACCTTGTTATCCTGCACTGGTTTCTGCTGAATCACAGCTTTCTTTGTACCACATGATGCCAACAGCAGGGCAGTCATGCTTACAAGTAATATCTTTGTTTTTTTCATTCTGCTATGTATTTCTTTAGTTCTATCTTCTTTCTCAATGTCGCATTCTCCTTATTTCCTTCGAGCGCTTTCCTCCAGAACTCGAGAGCTTTCTCTATATCGCCTGTCTGTGCATAGATATCACCAGCGTGTTCCTTGACTACGTTGCTCAGTGTAGAGTCATTACGGATAGCCTGCTCTATGTATATCTTAGCCTCTTCGTAGCGCTTTTGCTGGAAAAGAATCCATGCGTATGTGTCGAGATAAGTACTGTTATTGGGCTCTGCCTTAATGGTCTTATAGCTCATCTGCTCTGCCTTTGTGAGGTTTTCGTTCGCCTCACTGAGGTAATAGGCATAGTTGTTCAATGCAGCCACATTGTCTGCTTTCCACTGCAAACAACTGTCATAGGCTTGAAAAGCTTCTTTATTGAGTCCTTTCTCATGTAGGATATCACCCATGATACCGTAGAAGTCTGACACAATACCTGGATCACTGTCTGGCTTTATCTGCCCAACTCCCTTGCGGAAGGTCTCCAGTGCCGCGTCACCGTCATGCTTGTGGAACTGAGCCATACCTTGGAAATAATAGAATGCCATCTCATCTGGGTTGTATTCTATGGCTGGTCGGCAAATAGCGATGACCTTATCGTAGTCTTGTGTGTCCCAAATATTCTGTATCAATGCTATTCTTGCACGCGAATTATCGGGTTCTACCTCAAGAGCTTGCTCATAAACACGATTGACTGCAGCCTTTGGTTGCTTGCGAAGTGTCATATATGCGGCTTTAAGCATATAGATATCGGCATCTTCTTGAGGAACAGCTAAGGCAACAGAGAAGAGCCTCATCACCTCAGTACTGTCTGGAGTATTATCTTTCTGACTGCTTGTAATGACCTGACGGAGTAACTCTAACTTCGCTTCCTTTTCTGTTTTTGGCGATTGCAACAGTTCCTGTAGGATTGTTTTTACGGTTGCCTTGTCTCCAATATTATTATAATAATCCATCATGGAAAGCTTGGCAAGCGAGTTATCAGGGTCTTCTTTCAGTACATCACGATACTTTTGAAGGGCTTCCTTCTTCTTTCCATTCTGCAAAAGCCAGTTTCCGAACATCACACGATAGTTGAGGTCGAGCGGATGACTGTCAACGAGTGACTTCAATTCATCATACTCCTTGCGCTTTTCTCCCATCTGTTCGTAGATTTGCATCTTGCTAAGTGAAATCTGCTCATTGGTTCCTTCCAGTGTTTCCAGACGTTCCAAGCATTTAATCATCATCTTGTAATCATTCTGGGAACCATAGAGTTGATAGAGAATTTGCAGTACGTCAGAACGCGTTTTATTCGATTCATAAAGGCGTTCGAAAGCTTTTATCGCATTAGGATAGTCTTTCTGTGACACATAAAGCTTTCCTAATTTCTCTTGATAAGCTGAGTTTTCGGGGTCAAGACTTGCTGCCTTCTCGAAGTATTCACGTGCCACCGCATCCTTCTTCATATCCACATAAAAAGCAGCTAACTGATAATAAACCTCTGGAGCTTGTGGATTGAGGTCGCGTGCATGGCACAGAAGGTCGAAAGCAGCCGTAAGGTTGCCCATTTCTTGCTGCCGTATCGCCTCAAGGAAGAAGTAGTTATAACTTTGAAGGCTATCCTCTCGGTCAGCATGCATCGCCAAAGAGCCGCCCAACAAAGCAAGAGCAAGGAGGGTACGACGCATCTTTGTGGCTTTCAATATAACGTTATTGAACATTTATCGTTTCTTTCTTTGTCTTTACTTCACGCCCGTATGGCCATATCCGCCTTCACCACGTTCGGTCTCATCGAGTTCTTCTACCTCAACAAACTCTGCTTGTTCGTGACGTGCAATGACCATCTGCGCAATGCGTTCACCATCATTGATGGTAAAAGGTTCATCTGAGAAGTTAATGAGTAGTACCATGATTTCACCACGATAGTCGGCATCAATCGTACCAGGAGAGTTGAGAACAGTCAGTCCATGCTTCAAAGCAAGACCACTACGAGGGCGCACCTGTGCTTCAAAACCTACTGGAAGTGCAATATGAAGACCAGTTGGAATAAGTCTTCTCTCCATGGGTTGCAGTACGATAGGTGCATCGATATTAGCGCGGAGGTCCATCCCCGCACTCTGTGAAGTAGCATAAGCAGGAAGCTGCTGATGCCCTTTATTAATTACTTTTATCTGTATCATTGCCATATAATAAGGTACAAAATTAAGCATTTAAAGCCACATTCATACATTTTATGAAGTAAAAAACTTGTTTTTAGCCAATTTTAATTACTTTTGTGTGTAGCTTTCAAGCCCCCAATAAATCATAAACAGAAATCATCAACACCCAATATTCAACACCCATCACCCAATATTCAGCACCCAACAAGTAATAAACAGAAATCATCAACACCCAATATTCAACACCCATCACCCAACAACTCCCGCAATGAACTGGCAACAACTCATATCCAACAAGCGTCTCGGACAAGAAGAACGTCACGCACTTCGACACGACGATCGCTCTGAATTTAAGCGTGACAGCGACCGATTGATTTATTCTGCACCGTTCCGACGACTGCAAAACAAGACTCAGGTATTCCCTCTTCCAGGTAGTGTCTTTGTGCATAACCGCCTAACTCATTCCTTGGAAGTGGCTTCCTTGGGTAAATCCTTAGGTGATGACGTTGCAAGAAGACTCATCGAAATACACCCAGAGTTGCGTGGTACGCTCTTTGAAGAGATTGGAACCATCGTACAAACAGCTTGTTACGCACACGACATGGGTAACCCTCCCTTCGGGCATAGTGGTGAAAAGGCTATGCAGGCATTCTTCACAGAAGGTCCAGGGATTAGCTTGAAGGAGAAAGTTAGCCCACATTTCTGGGAAGATATTACTCATTTTGAGGGCAATGCCAACGCCTTTCGCCTGCTAACCCATCGTTTCTTAGGTCGAAGAGAAGGTGGTTTCGTGATGACTTATAGTACCCTTGCGAGTATCGTAAAGTATCCTTTCAGTTCTACATACGCCAGCAAACACGGCAAGTTTGGCTTCTTTGCGACTGAGGAAGATACTTATAAGAAGATTGCTGATGAATTAGGTATCATTCAAAAGGATAGCTCTGAGGATGGTATCTGTTATGTTCGTCATCCGTTGACCTACCTTATGGAGGCTGCAGACGATATCTGTTACGAGATTATGGATATCGAAGACTCCCATAAACTCAAGCTTCTTTCCTTTGAGGAGACTGCCGATTTACTCCTTGGCTTCTTCGATAAAGAAACCAGAAAGAGCATCCGAAAGCGCATAGAAGACGAGGGTGTGACCGATCAAAATGAACAAGTCGTTTACTTCCGTGCCTGTGCTGTAGGACTATTGGAGGCTGAATGTGTCAATGTCTTTGTCGAACACGAGGAGGAGATACTCAATGGAACCTTCGAAGGGTCGCTCATCAAGCATATTTCCGAGCTTCCCCGACAGGCTTACAAACACTGTACAGAGGTTTCAGTGGATAGGATTTACCGCAGTAAAGCAGTCCTCGACGTTGAGTTATCAGGCTATAAGATTATGGAAACACTGATGGAAGCTCTCATTGGTGCTGCCGTTGAGCCTGAACACTTCCACAGTCAGCAGCTTATCCGAAGTTTCTCAAGCCAGTATGATATTCAAAGTCCTTGCCTTGAAACACGTATCATGGCAGTCCTCGACTTCATCAGTGGAATGACAGATATCTATGCGCTCGACATCTATCAGAAGATAAATGGAATCAGTTTACCACTGATATAGGGAGCCCCCCGACCCCTCCGAAAGGAGGGGAGGCAAAGAGGGAAACAGAGGGGGTATAGTTATCACACTATTATCTCACAAATACTCGCTTAAAAGGGCTTAAAAAAGAGTGCCAAATGGCAAGGCTTTGAGTTGTTTTTAATATGAGAAATCAACATAGAGACACCCACAACGCATTTGTCTTAACTCCATTTCACTCCTTCAACTCCTTTAACTCCTAAAAAGAAACAATGGAAAATCAATATAAAAAGACCTTTCCTGACCTCATGGTAGGAAAGAAGATTATCTACGTTCACGGCTTTATGTCAGCCGGTTCAAGTCATACGGTGCAGATACTGAGGGATTATATGCCCGAAGCTACCGTCATTGCACCCGACCTCCCCATACATCCTGAAGAGGCAATGGAACTATTGCGCAACCTCGTTGATAGCGAAAAGCCCGACCTAATCATTGGTACTTCAATGGGAGGTATGTACACTGAGATGCTTTATGGTGTCGATCGTATCTGCGTGAATCCCGCTTTTCAAATGGGAACAACCATCAGCGAGACAAATATGATGGGTAAACAGGTGTTCCAAAATCCACGACAAGATGGCGTACAAGAGGTTATCGTCACCAAAGCATTGGTAAAGGAATATAAAGAGATTACTGAAAAGTGTTTCTCACAAGTGACAGAGGAAGAGCAACAACGCGTCTTCGGACTCTTTGGTGATGCAGACCCTGTTGTCCACACCTTCGATCTTTTCAACGAACATTACCCTCAGGCGATCCGTTTTCATGGTGAACACCGACTCATCGAGAAGGCTGTTTTCCATTACCTCATGCCTATTATCCGATGGATTGACGACCGACAGGAAGGGCGCGAGCGTCGTACGGTACTCATTGATCAGAACACACTCGCTGATGGATACGGCAAACCGAAATCAAGTTTGAACAAAGCTTACGAGTTCTTAATTGATAACTACAACGTATTCTTTGTGTGTCCTGCACCAACCAACTATCCGTCAACCATCACTGAACAGCAGGCATGGATAGAAGATGCCTTCAGTGCACCAGCGTGGAACCATACAATCTTCACCAACCAGCCTCAACTTCTCTATGGCGACTACTTCATCAGTAGTACTGAACACGACGACTTCCTCGGCACAAGCCTACTTTTCGGTAGCGAAGAGTTCAAGACTTGGGAGGAAATTATCACTTTCTTTGAACGCTTAGGAGGACAGTAAGCAGGCGAAAAGACTCATTTTTGCGAATTATTTTCATGAAAAGAAATATTTTTCATCGTGAAAAGAAATATTTATTTTCATGTAAATAAATTCTTCTCTTCATGAAAATAATTCACACTAATAGCCTTTCTGTAACAAAGAGAACTCACAACCAACTGACGAAAAAGCAATAACACACACTCAAAACATAACCCAACGAATTAGTCCTCACACATTGTAAAAATGCAATACCTCTTTATCAAGAGGACTGAGGAGACTTTATCCTATGGCACACGAACTTTTCTCACGTATCGCTGACATCCTTTCGGCACCATCTGAAGCACAGGCACTCATCATGCACGAGACGCTCGTCATTGCTTGTCATGAAGGATTAAAGAATACCCGACATGGTTTCGGCAACCTTTCTTCGCAGGTGGAGTCGCTCTGTAGGCAGCATAACATCGCCCCACAGGATATTGTGGCAATCCAGAAAATGCGTCGACATAGTAACTCTAATGCCCCGATTCTCCCTGAAGACGTGGCTTACGACTGTCGTGCCTTGGCGATCTTCGTTTCTGCTGTTGTACAGGAGGCTATCCCATCGTTCCTCGTTGGAAAGATTCCTGCACACGGACGCATCACAGAGAACATTCAGATTACGAATTATCGTTACATTCGTTGTATCGTAAGAGAGTGGGACGAGAGTACTATTCAGGTGGCTGTGACTAATCAAGACAGTAGCGAAGAACTCTTGTTAGTGGACTATATGAACACACCAGACTACATTGATTTCAGCTACTTACGCCCGATGCTACGCGAAGGAATGCAGCTGAGTCTCCTTGACTGTACTGTTACACGAAAAAAGGTCGTACCACGTCTTATCGTCGTTGAGCCAGACTATCTGATAGATATCTCTACCATTGCTAATTGTTTTGAAAGTTATGGACACCATCCGTTGCTTTTCACTGTCAACAGACTTACTCCTCGCCTGAGCAATAAACACATTGTATTAGGTAACTTCGCCAGTTCTGCACTCGATGATATCATCAATCATCCTGCAGAATACGACATCAAAGAGACCTTCCGTTCTAACTTCAGAGAGAAGGCTTTGGACTATGCGACTTGTCCCGACTTTGATGCAGCATCTTTCAAACAAGATGCAGAACGACAAGTAGAGAATATCAAGGGGATTGTTGACGAAATCTTCCAAACTTTCGACCGTGAGAAAGCGATTCTTGAACCTTCCTTTGTATGCGAACGATTGGGCATACAGGGTCGTGTTGACTTGATGACAACCGACTTAAAACTACTTGTTGAGCAGAAGTCGGGCAAGAATACTTTTATTGAACGCAAATACAAAAATCCGCATGGATCACTCCATGTTGAGAAACACTACGTGCAGGTGTTGCTCTACTATGGTATCTTGCAATATAACTTCCAACTCAGTCCGAAGAATGCACACATCCAACTCTTGTATTCTAAATATCCCCTACCCGACGGACTGCTCGAAGTGGAGCCACTGCAAAAGCTGATCCGTGAAGCTATCCGCTTCCGTAATCAAGCCGTGGCAACGGAGTTCTGGATGGCTGATAATGGCTTTGATAGGATGTTGCCATTGCTCACACCGCAGACATTGAACGTTGAGAAACAAAACGATAACTTCTACAATAGATACCTCTTACCACAACTCACTGAAACACTGGCACCACTTCACCAGCTCAACGACCTCGAACGTGCTTATTTCACACGTATGATGACCTTTGTTATCAAAGAACAATTAGTGTCGAAGGTGGGTGTACAGGAAGGTGTAGGAAACAGCAATGCCGACCTTTGGAATATGCCTCTTGCAGAGAAGAAGGAGACAGGAAATATCTATACAGGACTGACTATCATAGAGAAAGAGCGTAGCAGCTCGTTCAATGGATATGATACAATAACGCTCGCTGTACCCCAACAGGGTGAAGATTTCCTCCCGAACTTTCGCAGAGGAGATATGATTTACCTCTATGCGTACAAGAAGAACGAGGCTCCTGACGTGAGAATGAGTATCCTTTTCAAAGGTTCACTGCAGGAGATACATGGTGACAGACTTGTTGTACACCTCAATGACGGACAGCAAAATCCTGACCTTATCAGCGGAGATTACTTTGCTATTGAGCATGCTGGTAGTGACATCGGTGGCACATCGGCCATCAGAAGTCTTTACACTTTCATCACTTCAAACGAAGAACGCCGTCAGCTGCTTTTGGGACAGCGTACACCACGTATCGATAAGTCCCTTACCTTATCCCGCAGCTACCATCCCGATTATGACGAAATCATCTTGAAAGCAAAGCAGGCACAGGATTATTTCCTTCTTATCGGTCCTCCGGGAACAGGCAAGACCTCACAAGCCCTGCAATTCCTTGTGCGTGAACAGTTGGCAGAAAAGCCTAAAGTTCAAATCTCAAAGTTCAAAGTTCAAAGTTCAATCCTCCTCCTTGCCTATACAAATCGTGCTGTTGACGAGATTTGTAATATGCTGACAGAGAACGACATTGACTATATCCGCATTGGTAATGAGTTCAGTTGCGACCCGAAATATAGTGACCATTTGTTAAAGGAAGTGTTAGATGACAACGCAACCCTCAACAGCATAAAGTCTACCATAGCAGATGCGCGCATCGTTGTAGCCACAACCTCAACAATGAACAGCAATGCAGCACTCTTTAATATCAAGCATTTCGACCTCGCCATCATTGACGAAGCAAGTCAAATATTAGAGCCAAATATTATTGGTTTACTTACGGTCCGACATGCAGAAAGGCGTGCGATAGACCAGTTTATATTGATAGGCGACCATAAACAGTTACCTGCTGTGGTGCAACAAAGTGATGCTGAGACAGAAATCGACGACGGGGAGCTTCTTTCCATCAATTTATTCTCTTGCGCTAATTCTCTCTTCGAACGCCTTATTCTTACAGAGCGGGCAGCAGAGAGAACTGATTTCATTGGTACACTGCGCAAACAAGGACGCATGCACCCAGACATTGCTGACTTTGCTAATCGTAAGTTTTATACACGCGAACAACTCGAGTGTGTGCCATTAGCTCACCAATTAGAGCAGACATTGTCTTATAACGAAACGAGTGAGGACGAGACTGATGATGTTTTGAAGGCACATCGTATGATTTTCATTCCTTCAAAGCCATGTCGACAACTGAATATTTCAGAGAAAGTAAACACGGAGGAGGCACGTATCATTACCGACCTGCTTAGACGTTTATACCGACAACTCGGCAATAACTTCGACCCACAGAAGTCTGTTGGTGTCATCGTGCCTTACCGTAATCAGATTGCAATGATTAGAAAGGAGATTGAGAAACTCGGTATTCCCGAATTGGAAGAAATCAGTATTGACACTGTGGAACGCTATCAGGGTAGCCAACGTGACATCATTCTTTATTCTTTCACCATTCAAAGCCGCTATCAACTCGACTTCCTCACCGCCAACACCTTCTACGAAGACGGTCAACCCATCGACCGTAAACTGAATGTTGCCATCACAAGAGCCCGCAAACAGTTGATTCTTACAGGTAATGAACCGACATTAAGACAAAACCAAATCTTCGCAGAACTCATTGATTATATCAAAGAGAAGGGTGGATATTATACCACTGAAAGGTAAAATGGGGAAAAGCCTTTGATAGAAAGAGGATGCGAAAGGTAAGAAGTGAAGACATAGAAGCATAGAATATAAAAGGATTATACGGACATCGGGAGATAAAAAGTCACTTTCTCCACGTCATACGATATGTAAGCACCAGTGGTGCTAAGCCTCCGCACCATTGGTGCTGGGCATGAACACCAATGGTGTTGATGCCTAAACGCCACTTCACAGACAATCATCATGCCTGCAATCTATCGTTAGAAAGAACTTCCACAACCGATTAAGATCGGAAGAGCGTCGTGTAGGGAAAGAGTGTTCAGAGCCGTGTAGA
>ERZ1674044.160-NODE-160-length-10832-cov-6.910272_pt1 | contig 10832 bp, 5 predicted proteins | sample MGYA00581132_ERZ1674044 | MGnify/ENA primary metagenome ERZ1674044 (study PRJEB41354, sample SAMEA4873341) | human saliva metagenome | biome: human-associated habitat [ENVO:00009003]; feature: mouth environment [ENVO:08000002]; material: saliva material...
CGACGAGGCCTGAGCAGACACCGCGGGAGCACCCTGAGGCCGGGCGGGGGCAGCGTGCGACGAGGCCTGAGCGGGCGCGGCCGGCTGGACGGGGCGCTGGCGCGTCGGAGGCGCCAGGGGAGCGCCCTGAGGTCGGGCGGGGGCAGTGTACGGCGAGGCCTGTGTGGGCGCCGCGGGCGCGGCCGGCTGTGCGGGTACCGCCGGCGTAATCGGGCGGCCCGGAGCCTGGGGCATGGCGCGCACCGGCCTGGGGGCAGCATCCTGCGGGGCCGCGAAGCGAGGCTGCGCCGCATCCCGCGATTCGCGCGTCATGCTGGACTCGACAGAAGGGGCAGCCGTGACGGACCCGAAGTTGGTGTATCCGCCGGTGCCGCGCGAGCGCGCACTGCTGTACGGGCTCACGGGGGCCGAGGCCTCGGCGTACTCATCGCGAGGAGCGAACGTCAAGCATTCGAGGGAACAGAGAGAAGCCATCCAGGAGCCGCGCTCGCCCCCCAGAAACACCGACACGAAGGGGACGGGCAGGACAATCGCGGACAGCGTCGTCACCAGAACATACCCGAAGGAGCGGCCCAGGGAAGGAGACATCATGGAAGACCCGGCGCTCACGAGCACCACCCCCGTCAGGGTACAACCAATCGAGCGTCCGCGGATCGCGATCATGATCGCTTGGACCGCCGCGTATTCCAACAGGATCGTGACGATGACCATGATGTTTCCGTGCGACAAGCTGGAAGCGACGAACGCAATCAGCGCAGCGCCCACGACGTCGACGAACAGCGCGGCGACGCGCTTCCCGGGCGACGCGGGGACGGGGACCAGGCCTGGTGAAGAGGACGTCATAGCACCTTCCGCCAAACTAAATCGAAGAGACCCGAGCCGTAGGTCGCGGCCGGCAGGAGTAGGGTCAGGGAAAGTCCCTGAATGATGTCGAGAATGCGGCCAACCAGCGCGGAAGGCTCGCGGCCCGCGCGAATCAGCGCGATGACCGGGGCGATGAACGCGAGGACGCTCAGGGACAGGGGAAGGGCAACATAGCGCGCCATCTCCAGGGTCGGCTCAGCGGCCTCGCCCGTGGAACGCAGGATGAACTCGCTCCACTCGGGCGCAAAAAAGATGGTCGCCCACATCGCGAGGGCCACGACACGGGGCCCGTAGTGGGTCAGGCGGTCGCGCTTGGCACGCGCGTTCGTGAGCAGCCCGATGATCGCGAGCAGGCACAGGGCCAGCGTCGCGTAGCCCGCGTAGGGCTTCTCCTCGTTGAGTGGCAGCTGGTAGGCGGTGATGACTCCCGACACGAAGGCGATGACGGTGGCGCTGGCCAGCATCGACAGGGAACGCGTGTTGGCCTCGCGCACGGTCTTCTTGACGCGGGCCTGGGTGATGCGCGACGGGGGAGCGATGACGGTCTGGCGGATCGTGGGGAGCCGCTTCATGACGAGAGGCAGGTCGAGGACCTGGTGGTCGGGAACCTGCAACGCCAGGTGTGGAGCCAGGGAAATGAAGATAATCGAGGCGGCAAACACGATCGGCGCAATGCGGACGGCTCCGAGCGCGCTGAAGGAGGAAATGGTCATGGTGGCCGCGATGAGCCCGAAGGCCTGGACGTTCACGCGCGCGCTGGCCCCGGGGCGGGTGAAGAGAACGAGGCCGGCCAGGACCAGGGCGGACCACGACACGATGAGGGGCAGGAAAGTCAGCGAACCGGGCAGGGGGGTGACGCCCACGCCGAGGCTGATGCCGGCCGCCGCGCAATACCCAAGGTGGGCGAACTCGCTTGTGGGGCCCTTGCGGGTCATGAGCGGAGCCGTCCACATCAGCGCGCACAGGAGACCGGAGGTCACCCTGAACCACGGCGAGGTCACGAGGGGTGGAAGGGCCTGGCCCACGTCGACGAATAGGGCCGCCGTCGGAGCCGCGACGCCGACAAGCGTCAGGATCAGGGCCGCGAACATAAAAGCGGAGGACGCCATCGCGGGCTGGAAGCGCCGACTATTCGAGGCCTGGCGATCATCCGCGATAGCCTGGGCCGACTCCTGCGACCCGACGATCGTCACGACCGAGCCGGAGGGAATATCCCGGCCAATCACGTCGCTGGGGTCGACCGCGCGCCCACCCCCGAGGGTGAGCCGGGCTTGGAGGCCAGTCAGGTCGACCTCGATGAGTGCGAGCAGGCCCGCAATGGTCATTCCAACGGGGAGAACGTAGTCCTCACGCCGGGAACCGCCGACAACCGTAATGGATGCCTGTGCACCTGCCACGCGCTCCTCCTCTCGTCGCCTATCGGTTCGCGCCTTCAGACAGTATTGTGTCACCTGACGTGCGCTTGGCAAAAGTTCAGTCGTTGCACGTTAGGATAGCGGGGACTACTGCTTGCCGCGTGCGGTTACATAGGGAGGAACGATGGCTGACTCTGAGGATCTCTTGGAGGGCGTACCGGAGATGCCGGAGGGGAAGATCCCCATCCAGGCGCCGCCAAACCAGGCGGAAGCCGCCGGCATCGGTAACGTGCTCGCCATGGTGATCCCCATGATGGGGTCGATGGGCGTCATGGTGTTCATGGCGATCTCCCAGGCGACCTCCGGGGACGGCCAATCCAAGAACCCCACCATGATGATGATGGCCGGCGGCATGGTCTTCGCGATGGTCGCCATGGTCGGCTTCAACGTCTACCGCCAGGTCTCCCAGCACCGCCAGAAGGTCAAGACTCTGCGCGGCGAATACCTGTCCTACCTGGCCGAAACCCGCCAGACGGTTCGTAACGTCGCCGACCGTCAGAGGGCGTTCGTGAACTGGGCTCTCCCCGCGCCCGAGGCCCTGGTGGCGATCGCGGATCAGGGCGAGCGTGTGTGGGAACGTGAGCCGGGCATCGAGATGCTCAACGCCCGCGTCGGTGTGTCCGAGCAGGGCCTGTCGATGGAGCTCATCGCCCCCGATCTGCCCCCGATGGCCACCCCCGACATCGTCTGCCTGTCCGCGATGACCCGCTTTATCGAGACGCACCGCAACCTCGATTCCGTCGCCTTCGGTATCCCCCTCGAGGACTACTCGCACATCGAGCTGGCCGGCCGCCACGAGGACGCGAGCGGTGTCGCGCGGCTCATCATGACGCACCTGGCGACCTTCGTGAGCCCCAACTACCTACGCATCGCGGTCCTGTGCTCGCCGGAGCGCCTCGCCGAATGGGACTGGGTCAAGTGGCTCCCCCACGCCGGCTCCACCGTCGAATCCGACGCTGTGGGCCCCGCCCGCATGGTCGTCACCGAGGTCGCGGACCTGCTCGACCTCCTCGGCCCCGACATCGTCGATCGCCCCGGCTTCTCCCCGCGCGACGACCTCACCCCGTGGCCGCACGTGCTCCTCGTGTGCGACGGAGCGGAGCTGCCCGCCACGACCCAGCTCGGCTCCCCAGAGGGCGCCGTCGGCGTGACCGTCATCAACCTCCATGACAAGTGGGGAGCCCTGACCAGCCCCTCGACCGTGCGGCTGCTCATCCATCCTGCTGTCAAGGGCGCGAACCGGGGTGCCCTCGAAGTCAACCTGTTCAGCCATCAGGCCATCGTCGGCGAATGGGAACACGTTGGGCAGGCGCAGGCCGAGTCCATCGCCCGGCGCCTCACCCCCTTCGCCGCGGAAGACAAGAGCAAGGACACCGACGCGCCGGTGGGTCGCTCCGACGTCAAACGCACCGTCGACCTCATGGAACTCCTCCACCTCGGCGATATCCGAGACTTCGACCCCGAGAAGGCGTGGGTGCGACGCGAAGGCAGGAACCGCCTGCGCGTCCCCTTCGGCGTCACCCCCGAAGGTATCCCAGTCCTCATCGACATCAAGGAAGCCGCCCAACAGGGTATGGGCCCGCACGGCCTGCTCATTGGTGCGACCGGTTCGGGTAAATCAGAGGTGCTGCGCACTCTCGTCCTCGCCCTCGCGCTGACGCACTCGCCGGAGCAGCTCAACCTGGTCCTCGTCGACTTCAAGGGCGGCGCGACCTTCGCGGGCATGTCGAGCCTGCCCCACGTGTCGGCCATGATCTCCAACCTCGAGTCCGAGCTCTCCCTCGTGGACCGCATGCAGGACGCCCTCAAGGGCGAAATGGTGCGCCGCCAGGAAGTCCTGCGCGACGCCGGCAACTACGCGAACGTCACGGATTACGAGGCCGACCGCATGGCGGGTAAGCACAACTTCCCCCCGATGCCCGCCCTCTTCCTGATCCTCGACGAGTTCTCCGAGCTCCTCACCGCCAAGCCCGAATTCGCGGACCTCTTCGTCGCGATCGGTCGTCTGGGCCGTTCGCTGTCCATCCACCTGCTCCTCGCCTCGCAGAGGCTCGAGACCTCCAGGATGAAGGGCCTGGAGTCCCACCTGTCCTACCGCGTGGGCCTCAAGACCTTCTCCGCCAGCGAATCCCGCGAAGTCCTGGGCGTCCCCGACGCCTACGAGCTCCCCTCCCTGCCCGGCTCCGGCTACCTGATGCCCGGCACCGACGAGCTCATCCGCTTCCGCGCCTCCTACGTCGCGGCACCCCCGCCCCCGCGTACCGTCTCCTCGACGCAGGCCGCCACGGCAGGCACCCCCGACCGTCAGATCAAGGTCCTGCCCTTCACCCTGGCCCCCGTCCTGACACGCGACGAGCCCGACAACGCCCCCGCCTCGACCGGTCAGGCCATGGTCCTGCCCGAGGACGCCCAGTGGGCGGACATGACCGAGATGGACATCGCGGTCGCGAAGATGGCGGGCAAGGGCATGCCCGCCCACCAGGTGTGGCTGCCCCCACTCGAAGAGCCCGACACCTTCGACCAGCTCATGCCCGACCTCGCCCCGGTCGAGGGCCTCGGCTTCGTGTCCATGCAGTGGCGCGAGCGCGGCACCCTCGTCTTCCCGATGGGCACCAAGGACCTCCCGCTCGAGCAGCGCCGCGACGTCCTCACCTTCGACCTGTCTGGCGCCGCCGGTAACTTCGCGGTCGTCGGCGGCCCCCTCACCGGTAAGTCGATGGTGCTCAGGTCCTTCGTCATGTCCCTGTCGCTCATCTACACGCCGCAGGAAGTCCAGTTCTACATCATCGACCTCGGCGGCGGTACCTTCGCGTCCTTCGTCGATGCGCCCCACGTCGCGGGCGTCGCGACGCGCGACACGCACGAGATCCTCACGCGAATGATCGCCGAAATCCGCGGCATCATCGAGGATCGCGAGCGCTACTTCCGCGACAACAAGATCGACTCCATCGAAACGTACCGTCGCGGTCGCGCCGAAGGACGCTACGACGACGGATACGGCGACGTCTTCCTCGTCATCGACAACTGGGCCTCCCTGAAGGCCGACTTCGACGACCTCGACATGACGATCGGCATGATGCTGAGCCGCGCCCTGACCTTCGGCGTCCACCTCGTGACATCCACGTCCCGCTGGAGCGACTTCCGCATGCAGGTTGCCGACATGCTCGGCTCGAAGCTCGAGCTCAAGATCGGTGACTTCCGAGACTCGGAGATCGACCGCAACATCCAGAAGCAGATCCCGAACGCGCGCCCCGGCCGCGGCGTTGAGGTCACGAAGCATCACGTCCTCATCGGCCTGCCGCGCGCCGACGGCGAACCGGATCCGACGACCGTCACCGAAGGCATTGGGCGAACGCTCGAAATGATCCGCGCGGCCCTGCCCGCCGGACCCGGCCCCAAGCTGCGCCTGCTCCCGACCCGCATCACGGCCGACGAGATCGCGCAGCTGCCCGGCGCGCTCGCCCCGGCGGAAGGCCCCGCTCCCGCGCTCATGCTCGGCGTCGAAGAATCGCGCCTGGGCCCCTACCGCCTCGACCCCAACGTCGAACAGCACCTCTACCTGTTTGGCGACTCGAAGTCCGGCAAGACCACCTTCCTGCGCTCCCTCGCGAAGGAAATCATGGCGCGCAACACCCCCGAGCAGGCCAAGATCGTGTCCGTCGACCTGCGCAGGGCCTCGCTGGGCCTCGTGCCCCCCGAGTACTCGGCCGGCTACCTCACGCGCATCGAGGACGTCGCCAGCGACATCCGCGAGCTCGCCGAGTTCCTCAAGATGCGACTGCCCGGCGACGACGTGACCGCCGAGCAGCTCACCACCCGCTCCTGGTGGAAGGGCCCCGAGGTCTGGATCCTCGTCGACGACTACGACCTGGTCGTCACCTCCGAAGGCAATCCGCTGATGCCCCTCCAGCCGCTCCTCTCCCAGGCGGGTGACGTTGGCCTCCATTTGGTCATCACGAGGCGCATGGGCGGCGTGTCGCGAGCCCTCTACGAGCGCATCCTCCAGTCGCTCATCGACCTGGGCACGACAGGCATCCTGTTGTCCGGTAACCCTGACGAAGGTCAGATTATCGGCCGCGTGAAGCCGGTCCGCGCAGAGCCCGGTCGAGCGATCGTCGTCTCGCGCGACGCGGGCGTCTTCCGGGCCCAGCTGGCCTACTCGGATCCCGTCCGCTAGTGCGTAACCATGCGTTGAGCGCGTGTAGAATAATCGCGTAACGCGTTATCCCACGCGCTCAACGCAGCGAGAAAGACGAAGGTAGATGGCTCTGGGTGAACATGCGGAGCGCCCCGCCCTTCGGTGGGGCGCGTCGACTGACATCGGTCCGGTCCGCGCAGAAAACGAGGACTCCTGGCTGGCGGTCTCGCCCGTCTTCGCGGTCGCCGATGGAATGGGCGGCCACCTCGGCGGCGCCCAGGCCTCGTCCCGGGCCGTCATCACGCTCCAGGAGTTCCTGAGCCCCGGCCGACTCGGCAACCGGCCCGTCGACCTCGTCGATCTCTCCGTCGCCATCGACGCTGCCGCCACCTCGGTCGCGGCTCTCGCACCCGCCGACAACCCGATGAGCGCCCCGGGAACCACTCTGTCCGGCCTCATGGTTCTGCGCACCACCGAGGGGCCCTACTGGCTGTCCTTCAACGTCGGCGACTCGCGCGCCTACGTCGTGGGAGGCGGCGGCATCCGCCAGCTCACCCACGACCACTCCGCCCTGCAGGAGGCGCGCGACCTCGCGGCCACCTCCGGCGCGCCCCGCGTCATCCCTCCCGCCAACGTCGTCACCAAGGCGCTGGGTGCCGGACAGTCAGGAAGTGTGAAAGCCGACTACACGATCATGCCCCTCGAAGAAGGCGACCGAGCGGTCATCTGTACAGACGGGGTGCACGGCGTCCTCCAAGACGCGCAGATTCACGCCGTTGTCGCTGCCGGGGACGGCCCGCAGGGGAGCGCCGACGCGCTCGTTCGGGCCAGCCTCGAGACCGGAACTCGTGACAATACGACGGCCGTTGTAGTTTACGCAGGAACCGAATCACGAGTAACATTGACAACGAATGTCCTGAATCGCATGATTCAACCAGTACGTCCGGCGTCGATCCAGACCGCGCGCCGGGTCCCTCGTAGAGAAGGCAGTAACTGATGCTTCAGATTGGACGCTTCCTGTGCCGCGGACAGGGCGCGATGCTCGTCACCGGCCCGCTCGGTGCGGCGTTGGTTCCGCTGGACTTCGCGGACTCCGCCGCCGACGTCGTGTGGGGCCGAGCGGACACGCAGGCATGGCTCTCCCACGTGCAGGCCGAGCGGGGCGACGTCCTGCTGCTCGACTGCGCGGGCGAACAGCCCTACCTGACGGTCCTCGGTAACATTCAGCTGCGCATGCGCGCCGCCGGCCAGATCACCGAGCAGGTGTGGACCGACCCGATCTGGGCCTGGCCCTTCAACCCCGGCGAGTGGCAGACCTTCGAGGCGACCATCATCGAAGGTGACGAGGTCACGTGGATGGTTCCCGCCGCCGACCGCGTCGAGGCCGCCGAGATTCGCATCGGTCGCGCCCTGGACGAGGTCGAGGCCCTGGCCTCCATGCCCGTCGACACGATGGGCTTCCTCATCAACCCCGACATCCCGGACCACGAGCGCCGCGCCCGCCGCGAGGCCCGCGAGGAGCTGCCCGAGCCGTCGCTGCACACCTCCTCCGTCGACCTGGCGGCCGTCGAGGCCCAGTTCCTCGCGGCCACCAGCAACGGCCCCGTGTCCCTGACCCCCTCCACTCGCACCGCGACCCCCGCCGGGGACGAGGCCCCCGAGAAGGAGGCGCAGACCCCCGAGGACGAGGCGCCCGAGCCGGTTGAGGAGACCACCGAGCGGGACGCCGAGCAGCCCTCGGGCGAACTCTACGTCGTCGCCGACGCGGAAGAGCCGCCGGTTGACACCGCCGAGTCCGCCGAGCGCGCGGGAGGCTTCGGCGAGTCCGGCGCCCCGGCCTCGTCCGAGGCTGAGGAGCAGCCCGCGGCCGAGCCCGAACCCGAGATGGCACCCGAGCCGCCCGCCGCCCCCGAGGCGATGAGCGCCGAAGGCCTGGCCGGCCTGGGCGCCGAGACGGACACTGAGGCCACGATCCTGCGCCTCGCCCCCGTCAACTCCGGGCCCGCCGCGCCCGTCGCGTTCCTCATCCACGGCGGCACCGTGCCCGTCGAGGTGTCCCGCGACGTCGTCATCGGCCGCGACCCCGACGCGCGCGCCCTCACCGGCCGCCCCGTCGCCACCGTGCTGCGCGTCCCCAGCCCGGCCACCGAGATCTCGCGTTCCCACTGCGCAGTCATGATGACGACGCCCGGCTCGTGGGCCCTCATGGACCTGGGCAGCGCCAACGGCACGGTCCTGCGCCACGCGGACGGCTCCTTCCAGGACGTCACCCCGATGGTGACCATCGCGCTGAACGACGGCGACCTCATCGACGTCGGCGAGGGAACCACCATCGAGTTCCGCGTGCGCTGAACGATTCTGACGACGGACGTGGGGTGGGCCTTCGGGCCTGCCCCACGTCCGTGTCTAGTAGACTCGTGACCACTTGGAAGTCGCGAGCGCGGGCGCTTGCCGCATCCGGGAGGACGCCTGAGAGAGGAAGTGATGTCGTGAAGGGGCGCGTGCGGATGATCGTCGTCCTCGTGTGTGTGTTCGTTGTGCTGCCGGTGGTGGGTGGCCTCGTGTATTCGCTCAGCGTGAGTGCTGAGGCGGCTGCGCGCTACTACGCCGAGGCGATCGCCCAGGGGCGCTTCGAGGACGCGATGGCGGTTGAGGGTACCGACGCGGATGCCGACAGCGCCGTCGACCTGCGCCGTGGCCGCGTGTCGGAGGCCAGCAGCGTGGTGAGCGTTCGCGTGTACGACGAGCGTGATGTGCGGGGGCGTCAAGGGGCGAGCATCGATTTTTCAATCGATGGGCGCACGGTCACCCGTGAAATCTACCTGGAGAGGGCGGGCGTGCCCAGGCCACACGTGGGCATGTGGCGCGTCGTCTCGGGCGCCGCGCACGTGGAGACGGTGCGGGCGTATGGCTACGCCTCCGATGTGAGTGTTGGAGGAGTGTCGTTGGGGGCGCTGGGCGCCTCCGGCGATGGCGGTGCAACCTTCCCGGTTGCCGCCTCGACGGATGGCCTGTGGCACGCGGGTTTCGGCGGCGCGGTCGTCTACGCCTACCCCGGCATCTACGATGTGTCGGTTGCCAAGGTCAGTGAGCATACTCAGGTGGCCGTTGACTCTGTCACTGGGGCCTCGACTCTCAGTGTTCTCTCCGGGTCGAGAGAGCATCAGATCGATGTCACGCAGGATGAGAGCACTCGCGCCTGGCACGAGGAGCAGCTCGGATCCGTGGCCAGCTCATGCGTCCTGGGTGACGTGCCCGAGGGAGCCGTGTGTTCCAACATGTCGGTTGCGGGAGCCGAGCGGGTGGACGTAGAGGCGCCGACGCGCGACTCCGGTGATCTCCTCGAAGTGTCGGTTGCCGCGTATCGAAACGACGAGGGCATCGCCGCTTTCACCGCGCACAGTAGGGTCTGCTTCGACGAAGAAGGCGAACCGCATATCGTCGTGATCCGTCCCTGAGGGGCTATCGGTTGACGACCTGCGCGGTTGGCAGGTGACCGGGCGGGCCTCGTCGCCTTCTCGGCTCTCGCAGCTCTCGTGGGGTGGGCCTTCGGGTCCGCCCCACGTCCGTCTGCCCGCCCACGTCCGTCTGTCCGCCCCGGCCGGACGCCGCGCCCGCCGACGCCTGTGTGACGAGAGAGTGCACTTGATGGTCATCAGTGATCGAAGGGGCTCACTGCGCAAGCTGGTAGTTGTGACCTCTGCCTTCTTGTTACTCGGGTGCGTAGCATGTCGGTCCGCATCTTGACAGAATCGGATCGTCTATTGAATGACCAGCCGAAGTGAGTTAGTCTATACCAAGAGGTCAGGGTCTGAAATGACTTAGCCATGTGACTGCTGCTGACTGTATGCGAAAGGTGGCTTCAAGATGCCGGGTTGGGCAATTCCGAATTGTGACGCGAAAATAGATGCAATCGTTGTGGCGTCGATTAATCGTTATATGACTGCTCTCGGTTATGTGAAGCAGGGAGCACATTATATGGCGTCTATGCCTGATGATGGTGGTGAGCAAGCGTATGTCTATGTCAGTTGTCCGGACAGTAAAGGTGCTGGAGGTGGGGTAGTTGAAACAGTCGGTGACGTTTACGTATCACCGGAGGAACGCCATCGCTACAAGGATGACTTCGCATATATCCGAACTACTATTCAGAAAGCCTGTTCCCCGCTTCATGATTCCTTGCCTACATCTGTTGATCTGAACCAGCTGTGCGAGCGGATAGCGGCGATTGGTGTCAAGCTGAATGTGTATTCGGGGCAGCAGGGTCAGATCTCTGCTGATGTAGCAACGGTAGAGGGTCTTGCAAACCTGATCAAAGATGGGCAATATGCGGCGATCATGAGTACCGTGGTCAATAGAGTCCGCGGCGTCATCGCCTCGATCGGAGACGTGGTCAGGTCGATGCAGTCGATCGCACA
>ERZ1674044.166-NODE-166-length-10606-cov-7.176855_pt1 | contig 10606 bp, 6 predicted proteins | sample MGYA00581132_ERZ1674044 | MGnify/ENA primary metagenome ERZ1674044 (study PRJEB41354, sample SAMEA4873341) | human saliva metagenome | biome: human-associated habitat [ENVO:00009003]; feature: mouth environment [ENVO:08000002]; material: saliva material...
CAGGTCGTCAACGACCGCGAGGAAATCGTCATCACCCGACAGGGCCACGAGAGCGTCGTCATCATGGCGCTCGACGAGTACGAGTCCCTCATGGAGACCGTCTACCTCATGCAGTCCCCCGCAAACGCCCGCCACCTGCGCGAATCGATCGCGCGTCACCGCGCAGGTGAGGGCGTCGTCCACGACCTCATTGAGCTCGACGAGGACTGACCATGCACATCACGTGGGACGAGGAAGCCTGGAACGACTACGTCTGGTGGCAGTTCGAGGATCGCAAGACCCTCAAGCGCATCAACGCCCTCATCAAGGACATTCAGCGCAACGGGAACGATGGGATCGGCAAGCCTGAACCCCTCCGCTACGAGTTCTCGGGGTACTGGTCGCGCCGGATCGACTCACGGCACCGCCTGATCTACCAGATCAGCGACGACGGCAAAGCCCTCTGGATCATCTCCTGCCGCTTCCACTACGGCCAGTAGCAACCTACGCACCTGAGGCACCCGTCGCTCATCTACCCCCGCTGTGCTCGGACCGCGCCGAGCGCCTCTGCCGCCTCGCGGGCGAGACCCGTCGGAGCGTCCGGCAGAGCGTCGAGCGCCCGCAGCGCCTGAGCAAGGGCGCTCGATCCCTTCATCTTCGGGCGCAGCTCATCAGGCACGCACACCCTCATACCGTAGTCGCCCGCGAGCGCCACCAGGGCCTCGACCATACGATTCGAACCCCGGATTCCAACAAGCGACGGCAACAGCGCGGCGATGGTCTGCGCGACGCGGTAGCCTGCCAGGGCAGAGACGGACGCGCAGTCGCTCAGCGTCTGAGCGACTCGCCCGGGACCGAACCACCCGTTGCGCAGCAGGTAGCCGATCTCCTCAGCCATGGCAGCCGGGTCGTACCGCCCGGTGTCGGCGAGGCGTGCGATGGCCTCGGCGGCGATGGCCCGATAGTGCGCCTGCGCGGCGGTGGACGCCCACGCCAGGGCCGAGTAGGTGGGCGCGCCCGGCTCCCGCCACCCCTCTCCCAGCGCGCGCACGATGACCTCGAAGGCTGTGATGACCTGCGGGAACTTGAAGAACGCCCCCTGGAGGATGGGCATCGCATGGGCGGCCAGAATGTCCGGGTTGTGCTGGAGGGCCCAGGCTGCCCACGCGTAGGCGACGCCGCTCGACCGGTAGTTCCCGGATTCCAGGAGCCGCCCGGTAAACTCGGGAGCCACCCCCGCAACGTTGGCGAGGGCACCCGCCAGCGAGTCCTCGCCCGTGGCCAGGGTTTGCCCGGGGATCGCCCACGTCTCGTGCATGTCATCCGTCTTGGTGTACTCGCCGTGCACAACGCTCACCGGCTTCTGGTAGGGAGCACAGATGATCTGCCGCTCCCACTGCACGTCCATGGGTTCGAGAGGCTCGGTCAGGATCGGGTCGAAGCGGTACATGTCCTGACCATTCGGCTTGTCGTAAGGCTTGTCGCGCAATGCGACACGCAGCTGCTCGTGGAGGAGCGCAACGGGGCCTCTGTGCTGGTCCCACTCGCTGCCCTTGCGCAGGTAGCCGCGGAAGTGCCCAGCCTCGGGCGCGTCCTTCACATCCATCCCGCGCAGGAGCCGCGAGGCCAGGTAGGACAGCTGGTTGGCGCCCTTCCAGTTGGGCGCGCTGCGCCAGTACCTGGCGAGCAGCGTCTTGTCGGCCTCCGCCAGCTCGATACCCTCGCCGCTGATGCGCGTCAGGAGCACGGGTAGGGTGGCGCCCGCGGACGCGTCCTCGAAGAGGGCGTGCAGCGCCGCGACGGCCGCGTCGTTATCGGCGGGCAGCTCGGCGGTGTGCGACGTGCGCGGCAAGTCCGCGGCGGGGGCGTCCGGGAACGTCCACGAGGCCTGGGCCCCCTCCCCGGTTTCGTTTCCCTGGGCGGTCGCGCCGGGGGCGGCCGACCCCGCAGGCCCGGCCCTTGCCTCGTCCCCACAGTCCCCGGAACTGTCAGAGTTCCCGGAACCAGGGGGTGCCCCGACGAGCGCGGCTGCGCGGTCTCGCAGGTCGAGGGGGAACTCGGCCTCAGCGACCACGTCGCCAACCGCGGACGCGCAGCCGGGATGGGCCTTGACGAGGGCGGCGAGCAGACGCAGGTGCGCGCGCAGCAGCTTCTTTTCACTGCGCGCCAGGACTTGGGTGCTGGCCTGCACGAGGGCGTCCACCTGCTCATCCGTCAGCTCCCGGGCGATACCCAGAAGCGATTTCTGGGCCAGGGACACACTCGGCGAGGGCTGGGCTCCGAGCAGGGCGATCAGATCCGCCACGGCCTCAAGTGTTTCCTCGCGCGTCGGTTCGAGCGCCTCCCAGGCCCGCGAGAAGACGCGGGCGTTGTAGGCGGAGAAGTCGCGCCGCTGCGCGGCCAGACACTCGGAGAGGATGCGGGGTCGCAGCTGCGGGAGGCGCGTCGCCATGTAGCGGACCAGGTCGTGGCTGTGCAGGCGCTCGAAGTCGCCGCCGGGAGCGGAGGGGTCCTCGCTGTACATCCACACGAAGAGGGCGGAGCCCGGCAGGGCGCCCTCGACGCGGAAGAACTGCCAGAACTCGTGCTCCAGGAAGGTCGGGTTCTCCTCGAAGAAGCGCTGCGTCTCATCCGAGGTGGGGTGGGGCGCGGGAATAATCCTGCGCGCGAAGTACTCCAGGGAGGGAGCGGAGGTGAGGAACGCTCCACGCTCGGCCAAAATGGTGCGGTAGGTGTGCCAGAAGGCAACGCCGCCGGGGCTCCCGGCGGCCTCCTCGAGCCACTCACCGCTGCGCCCAGCCGCGCCGCGCCTGTGGGCGGCGAGCAGACGCTCCAGGTCCGCCCCCTCGCGCGGGTCACCGCCGCGGCGGCCCGACCACCGGGCACCGTAGTCGTCGCCGGCGTCATCGCTCCCGGCCAGGGCGGCGCGCAGGAACGCGCACATGCGCACCGTGTCCTCTGGGACCGCGTCCCACTCCCACTCGACGGCTGGCGGGACGAGGCGAGCGAAGGGCACGGACTTGAACAGGGAGCGCCGATCCTTCTCCGAGGCCCCTTCCAGCACCCGCTCGTAGGCGTCGATGGCGCTCTCCCCGGAGGCGAGGAGGCGCTTGAGGGCCGCCCTGCGGGCGGGGAGCGTCATCGGCGAACTCATTGGCTCATCTCCTTCAGCGTGCGCGCATACTTGGCGGCCTGTGAGGAGCCTCGGAAAAGGCCAAGCCAGCCGACGAGATCCTCGCCGAGCGGCGGCGCCCACCCCTCGGCCTGCGCCCGCGCGTACTGCGCGGTGACGACGCCCAGCAGCTGCCCGATGCCCGTGCGCCCGCGCTCAAGCCCGGGGAGCAGCGCGAGCGCCAGGTCCAGCGCGAGGCGAGGGTCCACGTTCCCCAGATCCTGGAACGCCCGCGCCCACCGGTTCAGTTTCACGGTGTGTGCCACGGCCTCGAAACCGGCCACGGCCTGGTCGAAGGAGAGGTCACCGCGCGCCACCAGGGCGGCCAGGGCCTCGACGCCGAGCGCGCGCGACTCGACCTCGCGTTCGCCCATCGCCTGGCCGAGGAGCTGGGCAGACAGCGAATCCCAGCGCCCGCCGTGCTCACACAGGGCCCGATAGCAGTCAGCGGTCAGCTGCGTACTGTCAAGCACATACCACTGCGAGGCGATCAGGCAGACGGCGAAGTGACGCACCGACGCGGGGTAGAGATATCGGTGGGCAGTAAAATCACCCGAGGCGCTCGCAATATCCGCGAGCGCGCCCAGCTCAGGGCCTGTCGCGCCCGTATCTGCGCCGACGACGCGCGGGGTAAAGAACGCGTAGACGGGCGAGCCGTCACGCGCGACCTTCGGCTTCCCGCTGCGCGACTCGTAGGCGGGGTGCCCCTCCCACGCAACGGAGAGGGAGGACAGGTAGCCCTCGGCCCGTCTGCGCACCGCACCCGTGAGCGCGAGGCGGATGCGGGCCGCGGCGGGCAGCTCCGCCTCCCGTTCCTCCACAAGCGCGAGCGCGGCCGCGCAGTCCGGGTGCTCGGTGTCCACGCGCAGCAGCGCCTGGGTGAGATCGGCGGGAAGGGGCGCGGCGTCCCCGTTGTCCAGGGCACGGCGCACGAGCGTCAGGGGATTCACGGCCCCCCGGTCGTCGGTGGGCGTGGCCAGGAGGCGGTAGCGCCGTCCACACTCGATCAGGCCCACAACTTCGATGATGCGCTCTCGCAGAAGGGTCGGCATATTTTCCGATTCCAACCAGGCGGTGCCAGCGGCCAGCGGGCTCTCCACGCCCTCCCCTCCCCCATCGAGGGCTATCTGCAGGAGAGATCCGAGCATGCGCTCGTACCCGAATCTGCGCGTGGTCAGGTGCCGCACGAGCGGGCGCAACGATTCCAGCGCGTCCGGGGTGAACTCTGGGGATGCCAGGAACGCGAGCAGCGCCTCGTATTCGAGCCCCATCTGCGCCTTCTCGGCCAGGACGCCGACCCGCCCGCTCACATCCTCGGCGCTCATCGGTACCAGGTCGCCCGCCTCGCGGGGAGGCGACAGGAAGGAACCCGGCTCGTCCCGGGTTTCTGGCACGAGGCCAGGGCCGGGCCAGTCACCCACCGCTCCGGCGGACACGAACTCGCGCGCCTCGGGGGTAACCAGCGGATCCAGGTCGGCCTGGCTCACGATGGCGGCGACGCTCTCGCGCGTCAGGAGGCTGGCGGTCACGTTATCGCGCGCCAGCCCCAGCGCCGCCCGCTGCACCTGCGCGTCCGGGAAGGAGAGGGCGACGCCGAGCAGGGGTTCGAGGTCCGTGCCCTCCACGGCGCCGAGGCCATCACGCAGGACCCCGAGCACGCGCAGGGCGTTCGCCTTCGACCCCATGAGCGCCCCCTCGCAGCTGCGGGCAAAGAGCTCCAGGTCGAGTCGCCCGGCCTTCGAGAGGGCGGTCAGCTGCCCGACCGCCAGGGTGACGGTCGGCCCGACGGGAGAGGACATGAGGGCGCACAGGGCCCCCTGACGGGCCTCGGCCTCGTCGAGGGTCATGGCAAGCAGGCGCAGGGTGCGCGAATGCCAGCCGGCGCGCGCGGAAGGCAGGTCAGCGGCAAGCATGTCGAGGAGGGCGTCGATGAGGCGATCCCGGTCGATGAGCCCCTCGTCGGCGCAGGCAGCGAGCGTGCGCGACCAGCCGGGCGCCCGCCCCGAGCCCATGGTGGCAGAACGGTCGGAGGAGGACAGTGATACGCCGCGGTTACCCTCCTGGCGCAGCATCCCCCACACCAGCTCCTCGCGCAGCTCCCGATCGGCGCGCATGAGGGGCAGCTGCAGCCCGGGTTCGAGGCCGATGAGCGCCGTCAGGAATCGCTCGTCATGCTCGAGGGCCAGGTCACCCTTCAATTCCGCCAGGCGCAGGAAGCCGATGCCGTCCATCCACGGATCGGACAGGCGGGCGCTCACGGCCAGGTCAGCATCCGTGGGCGGGCCGTCGTTGATTTCCAGCATGCGCGCGTAGACCTGGTCGAGCGTCCACAGGCCCGGGTGCTGCCGGACCCACAGGTGGAGCCTCCAAAAGTCCATGCACTCATCCAGGGTGTCGGGCAGCCAACGGATGGTGCTCACGATTCCTCCTTCAGGAGCAGGGAAACGGCGAGGACGTGCTTGCAGGGACCGCGCCCTCCCCTGTGTTTCATCCACCACGGGCAGGTGCAGCGGTACTCGCCGATGGCGTAGGGGTCGGCAGGTACCTCCACCCGGTAGCGGTTCGCACCCGACGACACGCGGAATCGCGCGTCCTCCTCCCGTGTGACCGCGCCGCGCTCAATGAGCGTGCGCGCCCCGGCCAGGCGCGGGTGCATGGCGGTGAGCGCGTCGGCGCGCACGGGCAGGGGCCGGTGGAAGTAGGCGCCCTCGGTGACGTCGAAGCCGACCTGCCCGCTCGAGGCCAGGAGCGCCAGGCCGCCGGCCACCCGGTCGGGGGCCAGGCCGGAGCGGGCGGCCATAAGCCGCGTGTCGATGCGCGGCTCGAAGGAGAGCAGGGCGGAGAGCATGTCCGCGTCCTCCTCGACGCGCGGTTCCCCCAGGGAGGCCAGGACCGCGCCCTCCCCCGAGAATCCGCGGGACTTGGCGGGGCTGAGCCCCACGCTCAGGCGCGCGCCGGGCAGGCAGGCAACCCACAGGGAGGCGACCGGCTCGCTGCCCGCGTCCACGTGAGATCCGTAGGCCTCAAGTGAAGTAATGAGGTGCAGGAGCGGCTCGAACACGCGCAGGCGCTCGGGCCCGGCGACGCACGCGGCCCCCGGAGCGGGCCTGGTCCCCAGGCGCAGGCCGCGCACAGCACGCCCCGCCCACATGACCGTGCCCGTCGCGCTGGACCTGGGCAGGCCTCGAACGAAGGCGCGCGCCTGCGCAGTATTCAACACGTGGAGCGGCATCATCGCCGAGGAAAGCATCTGCGTCTCCGCGAAGCCCTTGAGCCAGCGCAAGGACAGCGGCACCTTCTCCTCCGTGACTTCCTCGTCCAAGGTCGTGGCCGTCAGCCCCTCCTCGCCCACGCCCAGGTGCAGGGGTTCCCCCGCTCGCAGGGACGCCAGGGCGGCGCGCAGCGGCTGGTTCACGTCCACGTTGGTCACGCCGACCGCGCAGTGAGTGGCGTCCAGGGCCGAGGCCTGCACGTCGAGCCGCGCGTACACGCCGCAGCAGACGCTAAAAGACTCAAAGCGCAGGCCCTCCGCCGTGCTGGTGACCACCGGGTCGAGCATCCCGATCCGCGTCAATCCCCCACCGGGGGTGGGAACCATGCCGGGCGGCACGTAAAAGCGGGTGCGCGCCACGCGCGCGACCGCGAGCAGGCCGGCGGCCACCACGTCGGGGCGCTCCATGAAGCCCGAGAAGAAATAGGGGCGCGCCGCCTCCCCCTCGGGGGTGGACCCTCCCGATGTCGCCAGCGCAAGCCCCGCGCCCTCATCCAGGCGCGAGGGGACACCGTAGCGGTAGGCCAGCTCGTAGTCCATGTCGCTCCTTCGCGTGAGTGTGGCGCCAGGCTAACACAGGGCCCCCACATCTGGAGCCGACTTCGCGCCCACCCGCACCCACGCTCGCAACACGCCCGAAACGACACCACACAGCCCACCCGATGCGGCCAGGGCGCCGCGGCCGCCCTCGCAGCCGCGGCGCCCCCCACGCAACAGCGCTCAGTACGTCAAGAACCCCCAGCGGATCAGGTCGCGCAGGGGAGCCTCGACCTCGGCGCGTACATCCTCCACCTCGGCGGAGGTGAGCATCGCGACGGCCGACGCGATCTGCCCGACCGTCAACTCCCCATCCGAAGCCCCCACGACCGCGGACACGGCCGACGAGACCGGCACGGAACGGCCCAGCCCCCCGCCCTGATGCAGGATCAACAGCTCCGGATCCGGGCTACCCGGCACATAGTGGCGCTCCTCGCGCACATCCGACGCACGCCTGAGCGCCGTGTCCCACAGCTGAGGGGCGCGCAGGGAGGCCAGCGCCCACGCCACGTCGCGCCCGCGCGGGGCGTGGCCATCGAGGGACAGGTCGTAGGCGCGAACCCCACCCGAGGCGGCCTCAGCCTCGTCGAGCCTGCGCAGCGCCACGAAACCCATGCCGATCGCGCCCGTGCCCGCGCGACGGAAATCCACCAGCCACGACGTAAACGCGCGATCGTAGTCGGCGCGCGCCATCAGCTGGCCGCCCGAGTCACGGATCCACATGTCCACGTAGCGCGCCGGGTCGAGCACGTCACGCTGGACCACCCACGCGTCCACCGGCAGGCCCTCCAGCCAGGCATCGACGCGCCGGGACCACTGCGTGTCCGGGTTGCGGCTCGCGGGAATCTCCCAGTTCGCAAGCATCTGCAGCGTGCCCCCGGGCGCCAGGTAGGCGGGAGCCTCACGCAGGACCGCCCGGATCAGGTTGTCGCGATCCATGCCGCCGTCGCGGTACTCGAGCAGGCCGGCCGTCCCGCGCACGTTGTCCGGCGTGATCACGAAGGGCGGGTTGGAGACGATGAGGTCGAAAGTCTCACCGGCGACCGGCTCGAAGAGGGACCCCTCGCGCACGTCGATGACCGTCTCGTTGAGGGCAGCGTTGAACTGGGTGAGCGCGCAAGCCCGCGCCGACAGGTCGGTCGCCACCACGCGGTCGGCATGCGTCGCCAAGTACAGGGCCTGGATGCCGCACCCGCAGCCCAGATCCAGGGCCGAGTCAACCCGATCGCGCACCGTCATCTCCAGGAGCGTCAGGGTCGCCCCGCCGATGCCGAGCACGTGGTCATCGGCCAGCGGCCTGCCGGTCTGCGCCTCCCCCAGGTCCGAGGTCACCCACCAGTCGTGGTCCCCACCCGGCAGCGCGGCCGCGTGTGGGCGCAGGTCGAAGAGCGCGCGCATCCAGGGGTCGTGCTCGACCTCGGACTCGGGAGCCTCCTCGTCGGGGTCCCGCATCGTCGGCAGGGTGGGCGCCTCCCTGGACGAGGCCTCCCCATCCTCTCCCGCCTCGGCGCGCTCCCGCGTGGGCGCGGACGTTGACGTGGGCTTGGCGCACGCGCGCGGCATGACGAGGCCGGAGGCGGCCTCGGCCGCGTCGATGACGGCCGCCAGGCCGAGGGTCTCCAGGCCCTGCGCCCCAAGCGTCGGGAGCGCCCCGGCGAGGGCCGACGCCCTCTCGGGCTGGCCGAGAATGAAGAAGCGCGTGAGGGTGGCCGCCGGGTCTGCGACACCCGCGAGCTCAACGAGGGCGGGCAGACGCGAGTCGCGCATGAGGGCGGCCAAGGTGTCGGCGCTCAGCAGCGCCGATAAGGTGTCGATGGTCCATCTCGACGCGATAACGTCGAAGCGCAGGCGCGCGATGAGGTCACGATCGAGGGCGGGGACGGGTACGGAAGTCGTCATGCCTCAAGACTATCCCCATGAGTACAATGCGCGGGTACCCAACCAGGATCCCCACGCCCAGCTCAGAGGAGGAAACCCATGTCCGGAGGACTTGTCGCCCTGCTCGACGATATCGCGACCCTCGCGAAGGTCACGGCCTCGTCGGTCGACGACGTCGCGGCTGGCGCCGTCAAGGTCTCGTCGAAGGCGGTGGGCGTCGTCATCGACGACACGGCCGTCACCCCCCAGTACGTGGCGGGCCTGAGCCCGGACCGCGAGCTAACCATCATCGGCAAGATCGCGCGCGGCTCCCTCATCAACAAGCTCTTCATCATCCTGCCGATCGCGCTCCTGCTCACGTGGCTGGCCCCCCACTTCCTGCCGTTCCTGCTGGTCGTGGGCGGCGCGTACCTGTGCTTTGAGGGCGGCGAGAAGGTCCTCGAGAAGCTCGGCTGGCTGCCCGGACACCACGAGGGCCACGAGGAGGGCGGCGCTGCGTCCGCCGAGGAGCTCGAGAAGTCCATCGTGTCCTCCGCGACCCGCACCGACCTGATCCTCAGCGCCGAAATCATGCTCGTGTCCATGGCCGGCCTATCGAATGAGCACGGCGCGATGCGCGTCGCCGTCCTCATCGCTGTCGCCTTCTTCATGACGTTCTTCGTGTACGGCCTCGTCGCCCTGCTGGTCAAGGCCGACGATGTCGGCGTGCGCCTGGCGCGCGGCGCCCTCGAGCCCGAGGACAACCGGCCCGGCCCCGTCGACAACGTGGGCCGCACGATCGTTCGCGTCATGCCGCACGTCTTCAGCGTGATCGGCGTCGTCGGCACGGTCGCGATGCTGTGGGTCGGCGGTCACCTGGTCATCGCGAACCTCGCCGAGGTCGGCGTTCCCGTCTTCCACCACGTCCTCGAGGCCGCCGAGCACGCGGTGTCCGGCGCAGGCGGATTCGTGACCTGGCTGGTCGAGACACTCCTGTCCGGCGTCTTCGGTGTCATCCTTGGCGCCGTCATCGCGTGGCTCGTCGTCGGGGCTTCCGCGCTCGTGCGCCGCGTGCGCGCTCGGGCCTGATCGTCTGTCGTTTCACGAGGCCGGGGCTGAGGATGCGCGATCGCGTTCCCCAGCCCCGGCCTCGTCGTTGATCGCGATCCGCGAAAGGTGACACAAACCCCCTACGCAAACCGGGACTTAAGTACTACCCTTGGAGTCAACAGTCAAACGACGACGACGCCCAGGAGGAGCATCATGACCGTCTACACCCTGCCCGACCTGCCCTACGACTACTCCGCGCTGGAGCCCCACATCTCCGGACGCATCATGGAGCTGCACCACGACAAGCACCACGCGAACTACGTGGCCGGCGCGAACGCCGCGCTGGAGAAGCTGGCCGCCGCCCGCGAGTCCGGCGACTTCGCCGCGATCAACCTGTGGGAGAAGAACCTGGCCTTCAACCTGGGCGGTCACACCAACCACTCCATCTTCTGGACGAACATGACCGGCGAGGGCGCCTCGCGCCCCGAGGGCGAGCTCGGCGCCGCCATCGACGAGTTCTTCGGCTCGTTCGAGTCCTTCCAGGCTCAGTTCGCCGCCGCCGCCCTGGGCCTGCAGGGTTCCGGCTGGGCCGTCCTCGCGTGGGACACTGTCGGCAAGCGCCTCGTGACCTACCAGATGACCGACCAGCAGGGCAACATCCCGGTCGCGACCGTTCCGCTGCTCATGATCGACATGTGGGAGCACGCCTTCTACCTGGATTACCTCAACGTCAAGGCCGA
>ERZ1674044.169-NODE-169-length-10564-cov-6.056142_pt1 | contig 10564 bp, 6 predicted proteins | sample MGYA00581132_ERZ1674044 | MGnify/ENA primary metagenome ERZ1674044 (study PRJEB41354, sample SAMEA4873341) | human saliva metagenome | biome: human-associated habitat [ENVO:00009003]; feature: mouth environment [ENVO:08000002]; material: saliva material...
CCACGACCCCCGGGACGCTTCGACCACCACCCCCACACCCCACAATGCGAAGAGCAGTTTTAGGTGGATGGGACCAACTATGAGGATGGACAAATCGTGTTGCTGAGAGGGTGACTTTTCGGCGTTGTTGTGGTCGTTCCGGTTGGTGGCTTGCGGCGTTGTTGCGGTCGTTCCGGTTGGTGGCTTGCGGCGTTGTTGACTGGGGCAACCTGGTTGAGAAGAGTCAGCCCGGTCGAGAAAATTGCAACTGATTGGAAGCTTTCAACCCGTTAGGGAGGATTTCACGCGATCACAAGGCGTTGAATCTTCCTGATTGGGCGGATTGCCCCATCGGCAACAAGTGCTGTCGCGGAGCTGTCCGACCGTGATGCCCCCGCCATTGCCAACGACGTCTTCATCGACGTTTATCAGCGCTGCCCTACCCGCGCCCTTGCAGCAAGGCCCCGTCGGCGACGCCCGACCGGCGCTCGCTTGCACCTGCCAACAGGCGCCCACACCGCACGCGGATAGATTATCGACATCCGGATAGGTTATTAAGCTATCCACATGCGCGTTACCTATCCACATGCGCGTTACCTATCCACATGCGAGCTGGGGTTTGGCTTGTGTTGTTGACACTTCGTTAAGCGGGTGTGAGTGCCTGCGGCCAGTGAGGTGCCTGTTATGGGAACTCGTCGTCGTTTGACACCGGAGTACCGTCGTGATGTGGCGAGTCTGCTGTTGGATACAGGGTCTTCGATCGCATCTTTGGCGATGGGGGTTTTGCACCATTAGAAGCCTTCCCACGGCGTGTCGCCGGCGTGTCGCGGCCCTAATGGTGCAATTCCCCCCGTGTGGCGGCGGTGAGGTTGCGGTTCGAGGTGGCGTGGTCGCGGTTCGGGGCGGCGTGGCGCCCAAAGTGCAGACCCCCTCGGCGAAAAACGCTGACAATGGGGTGTCGTGGGCGAGGTGGTCTGCGTTGTGGGCAAAACTGTCTCGGACATGGTGTGTCGCTCGCACACGAACCCGTTATTGCGAACGCTCACCGGCTATTTCGCACGTCAACCCGCTATTTCGTGTCTGGGCGGGGCTGCCCACGCTCGTATTAGCGGGCCCACGTGCGAATTAGAGGGCCCAGGCTCGAATTCGCGGGCCTGCGCACGGAGGCTGGCGCGGCCGCGGGGCGAACGCAGACGGAGGCGCGCACGGAGGCTGGCGCGGCCGCGGGACGAACGCAGACGGAGGCGGGCACGGGAGGGTGACGCGCGGAGATGGAGGTTGTGTGGACGACGGACGTGGGAGGGAGCTACCCGGATACGCTGGCAGTGGCAGTGGCAGTGGCAGTGGCAGTGGCAGTGGTGCCGTAGGCAAGGACAACGTCGCGCAGCGACAGCGACGGTGATAGTGGCTACTGTGGTTGCGCCTCGACAGTGAGGTAACAAGGAGCTGCGGGACCCATCCGAGGGATGAGTCCCGCAGCGTATTTCGATCGTGGATCCGGGGGCACACAGGATCCGCGATCGAAGCCTGGAACAGGCGACAGGCTCTCGCCTGCTGAAAATAGTTTTACCAGGTCACGGCGGGTTTCGGTAGTCGATAATCGGCGTCGCCGCCACTTCGCACAAATGTGCACGCGGTCCGAAAACAGCGTGCGTCTCATCCGCAACATTTTTCCCCAAATGGCCTCTGATCTGCGCGTTTGTTTCGGGGACATTTTTTCCTTGGAAATGTGCAGAATTTCGACTCTGCCCGTCCCGTGGGTCGTCTCGGGCCGGGCGTGAATTAACCGGTGGGACATATCGATGCGCTCACAGTGACATGGCGTGGATAACGTCGATATGCAATGCGGCACTATTCGTGCAGGCCAGGTGCCATTCGGCGTGTCGCGCACTCGCCAGCTCCGCCCAGCCGTGCCCCGGCCTCGTCCCACGGGGCGTGTAGCACGGGCCCCGACGGCGCGAGCGGACCCCCGCAGGCGCTAACCTGGATGCATGACGACATCATCGCATCACCTCTCGGTCCGCTCGCGCGTGGCCAACGCGGCCGGCGCCGCCGCCCGCTTCGCCTCCCGGGCCCTCGGGCGCGGATCCGGAGGCATGATCGGCGGGGAGGTCGCCCTGCGCATCTCCCCGAAGTTCCTCGCCGAGCTGGCGGCCCCCTTCTCCTCCGTCATCGTCACCGGAACGAACGGCAAGTCCACGACGACGCGCATGGTCCGCGCCGCCCTCGAGAGCGCCGGACCCGTCGCCTCCAACATCAATGGCGACAACATGACCTCCGGCGTCATCACCGCCCTCATGCAGGGCAAGGGGGCCTCGCGCGCCGCCCTCGAAGTCGACGAAATGCACGTGCCAGCGGTCGCTGCGGACGTCGCCCCCGACGTCTTCGTCTACCTCAACCTCTCGCGCGACCAGCTCGACCGCGTCGGCGAGATCGGCACGGTCGAAAAGCGCCTGCGCGCGGGCGCCGCCGCGCACCCGAACGCCGTCGTGGTCGCCAACTGCGACGACCCCCTCATCGTTTCCGCTGCCGCGGACAACCCCCGCGTCGTGTGGGTCGCCGCCGGCGCCGGATGGGGCGGCGACTCCGCCGCCTACCCCCGCGGCGGCCGCGTCGTTCGTAGCGGCGAAGACTGGCACCTGATCCCCGCCTTCGACGGGGAGGAGCTTCCCGACCTCGTCAGCCGCCCCGCCCCCCACTGGTGGCTGAGCGACGTCGAACTGGCCCCCGAAGGGCCGCGCGCCCTCCTGCATGGGCCCGGCGACGTGGCCGTCCCCCTTGACTTGAAGCTCCCCGGACGCGCCAACCTCGGCAACGCCGCCCAGGCCGTCGCCGCCGCGGTCGCCATGGGAATCGACCCGGCAGCAGCCGCGGCAGCCGTCAGCTCCGTCACCGAAGTTGCGGGCCGCTACTCCGTCCACGACGTGAATGGGCGCAAGGCGCGCCTCATGCTCGCGAAGAACCCCGCAGGCTGGCAGGAAGCCATGACGATGGTCGACCCCCGCGTCGACCAGGTCGTCATCGGTGTCAACGGACAGGTCCCCGACGGGCAGGACCTCTCGTGGCTGTGGGACGTGGACTTCTCCGGCGTCAACCGGCCCGGCAGACGCGTCATCGCCTGCGGCGAGCGCGGCGCCGACCTGGCCGTGCGCCTCGAATACGAGGGGGTCCACTGCGACCTCGTCGCTCTGCCCATGGACGCCCTGGCCCTGTGCGAGCCCGGCCGCGTCGAGGTACTCCTCAACTACACGGCAATGCGCGACTTCAAGATCGTGCTCGACCGAAAGGAAGGCAAGCGGTGAGCGCTTCCACCCTGCGAATTGGTGTCCTCATGCCCGAGGTGCTCGGCACCTACGGCGACACGGGCAACGCCCTGATCCTGGCTGAGCGAGCCCGCAGGCGCGGCATCGAGGCCGAGGTCGTCCACGTCGGGCTGACCGAGGACATCCCCGACAGCCTCGACATCTACACGCTGGGTGGGGGAGAGGACACCGCGCAGGCGCTGGCGGCCGACAAGTTCCGCGGCACCTCGGGCCTGTCCCGGGCCCTCGACGCGGGCCGCCCCCTCCTGGCGATCTGCGCCTCCTTGCAGGTCCTGGGCCACTGGTACGAGGATGCGCGCGGCTTGCGCGTTCCCGGCATGGGCGTCCTCGACATTACGACCGAGCCGCAGGGGCACCGCGCCATCGGCGAGCTCGTGACCGTTCCCCTCCTTGACGGCCTCACCCAGCCCCTCACCGGCTTCGAAAATCACGGCGGCGGCACCGTCCTGGGGCCCGACGCGGCCCCCCTCGGCCGCGTCGTCGCGGGCGTCGGCAACGGCACGCCGCAGGGCCGTGAGCCGGACCGTGTCGCCTACGACGGCGCGGTCCAGGGTTCTATCATCGCCACCTACATGCACGGGCCCGCTCTGGCCCGCAATCCCGAACTGGCGGACCTGCTGCTGGAGCGCGCCACCGGCGCCGCGCTGGAACCCCTCGAGGTGCCCGGCGTCGCCGAGCTGCGCGCCGAGCGACTGGCCGGCGTCCAGCTGGCCTGACTGCTCCCCGAGCCGGCGGTCGAGACGACGTCGGCCCATTGACCCCTCGCCGATCCCCGTGGGGCTCTGCGACGCACTGTGTGAGCGCAGGGTGTTTCGGTTGTGGCTGTATAGTATGCTGAGTCGCGTATTTCGAAGGAAAGGAATAGATATGTCAAGTCCCTCCTACAGTCCCTCGGGCGAGCCCCATGCGATGCCCCCGAACGACGCTCCCAGCGCGGGTGGTCCAGCCCCGCAGGGCTACGGTGCTCCCGCGCCGGTGACCGCACCGACGCTGCCCGGTCGCGGCCGCGCCGTCACCACGCTCGTCCTCGGCGTCGTAATGATGGTCGTCATTGCGCCGATCGTTACCTTTGCCATGATGTTCGCCGCTCTTGCCGGTACTGAAGGCGGGTCGATCAAGGGTGGCACCACCGCCAATGACAGCGTCGTCACCGTGACCGCTGACGGCCATTTCATGGTGAGGAGCGACGCGGATAAGAATCCTTCCTGCTCGCTCATCGGTGCCAACGTGAGCTACGAGCTCGTGCCCTATGAACGCGAAGAGGGCGTGTACATGGCGTCTGACGTTCCCGAGGGGTCCTACCGGCTGGACTGCACGGCCATCCCCAGCAACGAGAGCATCACCGCATACAACGCGACTCCCGAGGTCGTGAGGGACACCTTTACGATGCCGTTCCTGTGGGGAAGCATCGTCGGTGTTGTCGGCGTGATCGTCCTCATCGTCGGCATCGTCCTCCTGGTCAAGGTGAACGGCAAGCGTCGCCTCATCATGCGTGAAGCCACGATGAGAGCCGCGCGCTGAGCCGCCTGTCGAGGAGGGGACGAGGCCGGGGAAAGTCTGCCTGGCCTCGTCCCCTTTGTCGTCCGCCCGTGCTGTGCCCCGAAGGAGGAAACGGGGACCGGCGAGAGTCATCAATGCGTGTCACCGACGCCGCCGCACTGTTCAGGACGCGTGCCGCGTTGCTATGCTGGAACAACATTCCACGAGGAAGGCATACATCCATGTCGAATCCGAATCCCTATGGAGCCTCGGGCGATCAGAACACGCCCTGGCCACAGTACGGTGAAAACGCTTCTGACCCCACCACGGACTACCCGGGTGCCGCACCTGCGGGCTATCCGGGTGCCGCCTCGCCGGGCTACCAGGGCGCTGGGTATGGGGGCGGCCCCGTCGCCGTCCAGCTCCCGAAGATGCCGAGTCGAGTCCCCGGCGTGATCACGCTCGTCGTCGGCATCATTGTCATGTCTTTCGTCGCCCCGGCCGTTATGTTCGTGACGCTGGCCAACGGGGTGGGGGGCTCGTTTGAGAAGTTCTCCGAGGGTACAAACCTGCACAATGGAGGTTCCGTCACGGTGGAGGAAACCGGTCCGTACTCGGTGATGATCAGCGGCGGTGAGGCTTCGTCCTGTTCCTTCAAGGACTCGACCGGCGCCGAGTACCAGCTGAGGGCTTACAGCGCGACGGACCGAAGCATGTTCTCTACGGATATGGTGCCCGCGGGGCGCTATGAGCTGTCGTGCGAGGGCATGCCGGCGAACGCGGAACTGATGGCCTTCCCCATGAAAGTCGACGACATGATGATGGCCTTCGTCATGTCGTTCGTGTGGGCCACTATCGTCGGCGTCCTTGGCCTCGTCGCGGTGATTGTCGGCATCGTCCTCATCGTGCGTGCCGGCAAGAAGCAGCGCCTCATGACCCAGCAGGCCATGATGGCGGCGATCCGCTGACCGACGCATCGACGAGGGGGCGAGTCCTGGGAGGTTCCCCGGCCTCGCCCCCTCCGTGTGCTCGAGAGGGCACGCGTGCGCAGTGAAAGGAAACCGAGTGTCCACCCTGTCCTTCACCGGAGAGCGCCAGGTGCGCTTCCCGGCGCCCGACGTCGCGCGAGGCTTCATGCTCGCCCTCATCGCCCTCGCGAACGTGCCCTTCTGGGTGAGCTTTTTCCCGGAGCACCCCAGGGCCGGTTTTGCGGCGCTCGACGCGATGACGAGCGCCGACCAGTGGTGGTTCCTCGTGCGCGCCATGCTCGTCGATCGCCGCGCATACCCCCTCTTTTCGATCCTCTTCGGCTTCGGCATGGTGATCATGGCCCGGCGCACGATCGAGCGTGAGCGCCGCGCCGCGCTCGATCCCCTGCCCCGCGAGCTGAGCGCCGGGTGGACTCCCATGCAGTGGCACATCTTCAACGAGGCCGTGGAAGCTCGCGCTCGCCGCGCGGCCTCGCGCCTGATCCGCCGCCGCGGCTGGTGGATGATCGTGATCGGTGCCGTCCATAGCCTCGTTTTTTCGGGCGACATTATTGGTGCTTACGGCCTGGTCGCGGTGATGTGCGCGGAGCTGATCGTCATGCGGCGCTCGTGGCCACGAGTCGTGGTTGGCGTGTGCGTCGCGGCGCTCAGCCTCCTGTCCCTCGGCGCGATGGCGGAGGCCGCGGGTGCAGGCCTGATGAACCTCGAGTATCACGGCCCGTCAGTCCTGAGGGCCACCTACCCTCTCACGTCGTTCGGCTCGTGGATCGTCTCCACCCTCCTGACGCCACTGACGTCCCTCGTTGTTCCCTGCGTCATGATCGGCGTGGGCGTCGCGCGCTGGGGGGCGCTGCAGGATCCGAGGGGGCACCGGGGCGCCCTGTGCGTGATCGCCGGTGTGGGGCTCCTCGTCGGGGCGCTCGGTGCTCTGCCCTACGCGATGGGACAGCTGGACTGGGCGCAGGTGTGGTCCGTCGGGGGGACCTTCGTTCTCTACCATGCGACGGGCGTCGCGGGCGCCTGTGGATGGCTGGCGCTGCTGGCCCTCGTGGGGGGAGGTCCGCGCGAGGCCGTGGCACAGGTGGGCGAGGCCCCGGCGCAGGTGGGCGAGGCCCCGAGACAGGAACTGGGGGTCGTTCGCTCGTTCCTGAGTGCGATTGGCCGACGCTCCATGACCGCCTACCTCTCGCAGACGCTGGTCTTCGCGGCCGTCTTCCTGACGCTTGGCCTGGTCGGTGTGAGGTCGGTGGGGGTCGCCGTTGCCGGGCTGATCGCGCTCGGCGTGTGGGCGGTCATCGGGATCGGATGCGTCGTCTCGGATGTCATGGGTGCCACGCGTGGTCCCGCCGAGCGTGTGCTGCGCTGGCTGGTGGCGCGCACCGCGTCGGCGCTGCCGCTTCCGGCGCTGCCCGTGGCGCCCATGGGCCCGTGGGGGCCGATGCCTCCCGCGGGTCCGGGGATGCCCGGCGCCCTGTTTGCGCCCGGCGCCCCGAACGCCATGGGGGCGCCCGGTGCGCCGCTTCCTCCGACGGTTGGGGTCGCGCCGAGCACTCCCGGCGCCCCGTTTGCGCCCGGTGCCCCGAACGGCATGGGGGTGCCCTCGGCTCCCCGCGATCCCGGGGCGAAGTGGATGCCGCCTGCCTCCGCTCAGCCGGATGCGTCGGCGGACGAAGCGGCGCCGCAGGCGAGCTTGGGCGACGCCCAAGGAGGGGCTATTTAGCCCAAAGTGACTCGTCGTGCAAGAGCAGTGCGCAAATGTGATGTAATAGACAGATGTTTCTGTTGTGTCAATTTCCCCCCGGGTGAGCTGCGACGATGGTTGCTCGGAGCGTGTGCGCGCCGTGGCCACGGGGCCTGCGAGGCCCCGTGGCCATTGGTATTTCGCGGATTCTGCGCTACTGTGAAGGTGTAGTGATACACACGCTGATGACACGACGTGGTGAGCGAGGAAGGAGGCCGATGGGTGTGTGCAGGTCCAGCAGACACGGGAGCGGCCGACGCGCTCACGCCCCCGAAGTATCGACGCAGTGGCGCGTCATGAACGATGGATATGAGTAGGGGAAGCATCATGAGCTGGCTATGGCGGGCGGATGCCGACGGTGGAACCGACGGCGAGGATGCGTCGCGCCGCGCCGAATCGGCGGACGATATCCGCTCTGATATGGGACAATGGAAAGGTAGTAGCGCAACGTCGGCGGAAGGAATCGCCACGGGTAACTCGGAGTTTGAGGCCAATCGTTTCGATATGGTCCGGCCTATCACGCAGGAGCGACTGGGGCTCCTCTTCGATTCTGAGGGCTGGGCTTGGCGTATCGATAACGATGGAGACCTGTGCGGGCTGTGGGAGGGGCATCTGTTCTGCTTCCGCTTCCTCGGCGATTCTCGCGAGGTGCTTTCGATCGTCGCGTTCATGAAGCAGCTCGTTCCTCTTGAGTACGGGGATGACCTGCGCGACTTCCTGCAGGCGTGGCACGGGGAGTTCCTGTGGCCCAAGGCCTACGTGGCGGAGCAGCTTGAGGGTGATCGTGTCGTCGCCGAGGTGAATGGCGACTACGAGTACGGTGCGACGGATGCGCAGCTGGTGCAGCAGGTCATGTGCGCGTTGGCGACGACGCTCCAGCTGTTCCGTGCGCTCGAGGAGCGCTACGGGGTTGAGGATTCGGATAGTTCTGGTCCGGCTGATGGGCATCAGCGCGGCTTCGGCGGTCCCGCCTGGCTTCCCGAGGACTGAGTTGCGGCCTCGTTCATAAATTTTAAGTTGAGTGGAATAGACTCAACTTTGGGTTCGTTGTGTTCACCAGAGGCGCCGAGAACGGTCGGCGCGACACGTATGAACCATTTGGAGGAACGATCTCATGGCACGTGAGATGACAACGAAGGCGCAGGAAGCCGTCGCTTCCGCGCTCCAGTCCGCCTCGGCGGCTGGAAACCCGCAGGTCGAACCCATCCACCTGCTGCAGGCCCTCATCGAGCAGCGCGAAGGCATCGCCCTGTCCCTGCTCGAGGCCGTGGGCGCGGACGCGCGCGCGATCGGCGCGCGCACCCGTAACGCCCTCGTGGCCCTGCCGAGCGCCCAGGGTGCGTCCGCCGGCTCCGCCCAGGCCTCGCGCGCACTGCTCGCCGCCGTCCAGGAGGCCGACCGCCTCGCGGAGCAGTCGGGCGACCAGTACGTCTCGACTGAGCACCTGCTCATCGCGCTGGCCGCCTCGGACACTGAGGCGGGGCGCATCCTGACTCAGGGAGGGGCCACGGCCGACGCGCTGCGCGCTGCCCTGGCCCAGCTGCGACCCGAGCCGATCACCTCGGCGGACCCCGAAGGCTCTTTCGAGGCCCTGTCGAAGTACGGCCGCGACCTGACCGAGGTCGCACGCGAAGGAAAGCTCGACCCTGTCATTGGACGCGACAACGAGATCCGCCGCGTCGTCCAGGTCCTGTCCCGGCGCACGAAGAATAACCCGGTCCTCATCGGCGAGCCCGGCGTCGGCAAGACTGCCGTCGTCGAGGGTCTGGCCCAGCGCATCGTCGCCGGTGACGTCCCCGAGTCCCTGCGCGACAAGCGCCTGATCTCGCTGGACGTCTCCTCGATGGTCGCGGGAGCCAAGTATCGCGGCGAGTTCGAAGAGCGCCTGAAGGCCGTCCTCGCTGAGATCGCTCGCTCGGACGGGCAGATCATTACCTTCATCGACGAGCTGCACACGGTTGTCGGTGCGGGCGGCGGCTCCGAGGGAGCGATGGACGCGGGCAACATGCTCAAGCCCATGCTCGCCCGTGGTGAGCTGCGCATGGTGGGTGCCACCACGCTCGACGAGTACCGCGAGAACATCGAGAAGGATCCGGCGCTCGAGCGCCGCTTCCAGCAGGTCTTCGTCGGTGAGCCCTCCGTCGAGGACACGGTCGCGATCCTGCGCGGCATCGCTCCGAAGTACGAGGCTCACCACAAGGTGACGATCTCGGACGGTGCGCTCGTGGCCGCCGCGACCCTGTCGAATCGTTACATCACGGGGCGTCAGCTGCCGGACAAGGCGATCGACCTGATCGACGAGGCCGCCTCGCGTCTGCGTATGGAGCTCGACTCCTCCCCGGTGGAGATCGACGAGCTGCGCCGCAGCGTGGACCGCCTGCGCATGGAGGAGTCCTACCTGACCGAGTCCGACCCGGAGGGCCTCGACGAGGCGACCCAGGATCGCCTGAGTAAGCTTCGCGCAGACCTGGCGGACCGTGAGGAGCAGCTGCGCGCCCTCACCGCGCGCTGGGAGGCCGAGAAGGCCGGCCATAACCGTGTGGGTGACCTGCGTGTCCAGCTCGACACGCTGCGCACTCAGCTCGAACTCGCCGTGCGCGAGGGGCGCTGGGAGGAAGCCGGTCGTCTGCAGAACGGCGAGATTCCCGCCGTCGAGCGCCAGATCGCCGAGGCGGAAACGCAGGCGGAGGCCCAAGATGCTCGCAGCGACGAAGAGCCCATGATCGCGGAGAAGGTTGGTCCGGCCGAGATCGCCGAGGTCATTGAGGCGTGGACGGGAATTCCCACGGGTAAACTCCTGCAAACTGAGACCGACAAGCTCCTCCACATGGAGGCCGAGCTGGGCAAGCGCCTGATCGGGCAGAAGGACGCCGTGCGCGCCGTGTCGGACGCCGTTCGACGTTCCCGCGCGGGGCTGTCGGATCCGAATCGTCCGACCGGTTCCTTCCTGTTCCTGGGGCCCACGGGCGTGGGTAAGACCGAGCTGGCTAAGTCACTCGCGGAGTTCCTCTTCGACGACGAGCGCGCCATGGTGCGTATCGACATGTCCGAGT
>ERZ1674044.171-NODE-171-length-10489-cov-18.900805_pt1 | contig 10489 bp, 9 predicted proteins | sample MGYA00581132_ERZ1674044 | MGnify/ENA primary metagenome ERZ1674044 (study PRJEB41354, sample SAMEA4873341) | human saliva metagenome | biome: human-associated habitat [ENVO:00009003]; feature: mouth environment [ENVO:08000002]; material: saliva material...
GGCGAAGGGCTTGCTCGGTCACTTCGGAGAGGTGTATCGGGGAGCTGGGCGCACGATGCCTTAGCACTCTAAATAGGGAACAGGACTCTAAGGCAACAATCTCAATATAGGTCAGCCCACCGACCTATATTGGTTCACATCACCTCCTTCGGGGTGTGTATCCTGGTCTCGGGGGGGAGATGAGGGTTAAAGCGCTTAGATGCACTACCTTTGTGATATCATTCATCTCCTTACTACGAGCGGGGAGTCTCCCTGCTCACTCTCGATCCTAAGCCAATGCATTGGACCCAACTCCTCTCTGACCGCCGTCTGGGTGCAGACCGCGCAGAGCGCCCCCAGTCGCGGGGCTGGGCACGAAGCGACTTCGAGCGGGACTATGACCGCTTAGTCTTCTCGCCTGCCTTCCGCCGCCTACAGAATAAGACGCAGGTCTTCCCTCTGCCTGGGAACATCTTCGTGCACAACCGCCTGACGCATAGCCTCGAGGTGAGTTGCCTCGGGCGCTCGCTGGGCAATATCGTCGGGGAGGTGCTCTCCGAGCGCTATCCCACCGACCGTGAGACGCCCTTCCGCTCGGGGATCAGTGCCATCGTCAGCGCTGCGTGTCTGGCGCACGATATGGGGAATCCCCCCTTTGGGCATAGCGGAGAGCGTGCGATCAGCGCTTACTTCGGTGAAGGCCCAGGGAAGCGCTGGGAATCCTTGGTACGTGCCGAGGGTGGACGCTGGGAGGACTTCCTCTACTTCGAGGGGAATGCGAATGCCTTCCGCCTCCTGACGCATCAGTTCCGTGGTCGCCGTCCTGGGGGCTTTGCCCTGACGTATAGCACAGTGGCGAGCATCGTGAAGTATCCCTATAGTAGTCTCTTGGCAGGAGGGAAGAGTAAGTTCGGCTTCTTCGCCACCGAAGAGGAGACGATGAAGGAGGTCGCCACAGAGCTGGGCCTCGAGCGACGCACCGCCTCAGCGCTGAGCTATGCCCGCCATCCGCTGGTCTATCTCGTGGAGGCTGCAGACGATATATGCTATCAGATTATGGATATCGAGGATGCTGCGAAGCTTCACATCTTGAGCCGTGAGGAGGCACAGGGGTTGCTCTCGGCCTTCTTCTCCGAGGAAGAGCTGCGGGAGGTCCAGCAGGGCCTTCGGTATATCGCCGACCCCAACGAGCAGACGGCTTACCTGCGCTCCAAGGTCATCAACCTCTTGGTCGAGGAGGCTGCAGGTATCTTCCTCGATGCCGAGCGGGAGATCCTTGCGGGAACCTTCTCTGGTAGCCTCATCCATCACCTCGAGCCCCGCACGAAGGCGGCCTATGAGGCGTGTAGCCAGACGGCCTATGCCCGCATCTATCGGGCTCGCGAGGTCGTCGACGTCGAGCTCGCAGGGCATCGTATCTTCACCGCCCTGCTGGATCAGCTCCTCGAGGCACAGCTTCACCCCGACTACCAGTACAGCCGCACGCTCCTCAGTCGCGTAAGTAGCCAGTATGAGATGGGGCAGTCCTCGATGTACGGGCGCATCCAGAGCACGCTGGACTATATCTCGGGGATGACGGATATCTACGCCCTCGACCTCTATCGCCGCATCACGGGGATGAACCTCCCTGCGGTCTAAGCGCTCGCTTCTTCTCTTTGTACCTATGTATAAATAGGGTGTAGAGGCTATAATGACTACCTTTGCACCGTCATCCGACAATCCATATATATCTCCACGATATCATACATCCCATTATGTCTGTCAATAAGCTATATCCCCTGACCTTCGAGCCTCTCTTGAAGGAAGTCATCTGGGGCGGCAGTGCTATCCGCCCATTCAAAGGTCTTACTCCCGACGATAAGAAGGTCGGTGAGAGCTGGGAAATCTCTCACGTCGACGACAATTACTCCGTCGTCGCAGCTGGCCCACTCGCTGGGAAGAACCTCGACGAACTGATCCATACCTACGGCGAAGAGCTCGTCGGTAAGAGCGTCCTCGAGCGCTTTGGCCGTCGCTTCCCCTTGCTCATCAAGTTCATCGATGCCCGCGACTACCTCTCTATCCAGGTGCATCCCGATGATGCCCTCGGCCTCAAGCGTCACAATTCCTTCGGGAAGACGGAGATGTGGTACGTCATCAACGCGACTCCAGGGGCTAAGCTCTATAGCGGCTTTGCCGTACAGTCTTCGCCCGAGGACTACGTGCGCCGCATCGAAGAAGGTACCATCGTCGAGGCTCTCGCTGAGTACGAAGTGAATGCTGGTGACGTCTTCTTCCTCCCCGCAGGCCGTGTACACGCTATCGGTGCAGGCTGCTTCATCGCTGAGATCCAGCAGACCTCCAATATCACCTATCGTATCTACGACTACGATCGTACGGATGCTGCAGGCAACAAGCGTGAGCTTCACACCGAGCTGGCGAAGGACGCCATCGACTATCACCTCGAGGACGACTACCGCACGGCTTACACGCCTCAGGTAGATGCTCCCGTCGAGCTGGTATCTTGCCGCTACTTCGAGACGAACCTCCTTGACCTCGATGCGCCACTCGCTCGCGACTGGTCTAAGCTGGATAGCTTCGTCATCTACATCTGTATGGAGGGTGGCGTACGTCTGACGGATGCTGACGGTACGGTCGTCGAGCTGCATCAGGGTCAGAGCGTACTCGTCCCAGCTTCCAATCCTTCGCTCACCCTCACACCCGTGGGCAAGGTCAAGCTCCTCGAGACCTACATCCCCGCAGCTAAGTAAGCTCTCGCAGCTATGGCTAAGCGACTCTTCTACCGCATCAAGGAGGTGGCGCACCAGCTTGGTGAGCCCGTCTCGACCGTCCGCTACTGGGAGACCGTCTTCCCGCAGGTATCGCCTCACATCTCGCCTAAGGGCGTGCGGCAGTATACCGAGCGGGATATCGAGACGCTACGCACCATACAGCTCCTCCTGCGAGAGAAGGGGATGACGATCGAGGGGGCGAATGCCCAGCTTCGCGTCCGTCAGTCCTCCCTCGAGTCGCGCGCCGACACGCTGCTCCGCCTACGGCAGATCCGTCAGCAGCTCGATGAACTGCGTAAGGCACTCGGCTAATCGCCCCTCGCCGTAGCCAGCTGAATAGCCGATAAAAGCATAAGCCCGTGCTCCCACATCTGGGGGCACGGGCTTATGCTTTTGTGGCGCTTAGTGGAGCCTATGCCTTAGCGAAGAGGCGTAGGCTGTGCACCTTGTGGCGGATGGATAGCGTATTGATGAGCGCTGTGATGAGGAAGATGCCGACACCGATGAGGGCAGTCGTGCCAAGCCCTCCGCTCACTTCGTCAGAGAGCAGACGCTGGGCTGCCTCGATATAGTATCCACGCGCATAGGCCACAGCGACGAGGCTAAGGCCGAGGACAGCACACTGTACGATGAGCGTCAGCGCGATGTAGGGGCGGATGACGGCACTACGCGTGTAGCCGAGTAGTAGGAGATCCTCGATCTGTCGCGTATTCTTCTGCAGGAGCAGGTATATCGAGAGTAGAAGCAGATAGACCGAGAGGGCGGAGATGAGTACCCCGATAGCTAAGACAAGCCCCGCGAGGAGTCGCAGGAGGTACATCGATTCGCCTGACGCCAGGCGCTCACCTTCGCTCTCATAGTGGTGGTCACGCAGGTAGAGCGTAATGGCTGGATCGGAGGGGCTCTTGACCTTGACGATGAGGCGTGTCGAGGGGGCTTCGGCACCTGGTGCTAAGCGTTCGTTCATCGCCTCGAGGAAGGGTAGGGGGACGAGTAGCGTATTGAGGCGGTTGGAGAAGCCTACGATACGGCCACGTAGCTGGACTTCTTCGCCAGCACCCGAGAGGTCGAGCTGAAGGGGAAGGCTACTCATCGTCGCCTCGGAGAGAAGCGGAAGGCCTTGGCTCTGCGCGAAGGCAGAGTTGTACAGCCCGAGGTAGTTGCGTGGGATGATGATCGGCACTTCATCGCTATTCGGGTCGTACTTCCAGTCCTCGGCCTTCACGTCGAGGAACTCTTCGGGTACGGCTTCGAAGAACATATACGTCGACATCCCGATGCCGAGCGTCAGGCCAGCCGACACACGGAACTTCGAGGGGAGGAAGCGCCCGACACGCAGTGCAAAGTCTTGCTTCGATAGCTCTTCGATTTCGCTGGCGGAGAAGCTGTTGCTCTTCTTCCCGCTGAAGAGTCCACCGCGTACCTGCTTGCTGATGATGATGTAGTCGCCCTTCATGAAGCGATCCTTCGCACCGAGGACGCTCGTCGCATCTTGGTAGAACTGGCACCCGAGTAGGATGATCGCCATACCGATGAGGTTGGCGACGAAGAAGCCGAAGAGCTGCAGTGGGCTGATATGACGGCTCAGCAGGCGTATGACAAGTCTATTCATGGGGCTATAGCTGGTAAGTGTGGTGATACTCCAGCGGTAGGTGCTTGCCTACGGAGGTGACGATGACGGAGGCGCCTTGGGCGGTGGCTTCGGCGGTGATGAGCCCTGCGAGCGTACGGCCGTTCGCCTCATCGAGGTGGCTGATGGGCTCGTCGAGGAGGAGGAAGTCGAAGGGCTGACAGAGCGAGCGGATAGCGGCAAGGCGCTGCTGCTGCCCGAGGGACAGCAGGCGTGCGGGGCTCTTGAGCTTGTCGGCGATACCGAGTGCCTCGAAGTAGCCCTCGATAGTCTGGCGGTCCTTATGCCCTGTGAGTTGGTTCTTGATCCACACGTTGTCCCAAGCCGTTAGCTCGCCGAAGAGGCGCATATCCTGGAAGAGGAAGCTCAGGGACTCACGTCGGATGCGCCCCCAGGCTGAGGCGGAGAGTGTGCGGATATCTTGTCCGTCGAAGGCGATGCGCCCCGAGTAGTCGCCACGCCAGCCGTAGACGAAGCTACAGAAAGACGACTTACCAGCGCCGGAAGAGGCTTCTATGAGATAGTGCTTGCCCCGCTCGAGGCTGAGCTCCTGTCGCCAGACCTCGGAGACGAGATCGGTACGCTCACGGAAGACCTCGGGTAGGACTTGGGAGAGGGTGATTTGCTGCATGGAGAGATGGACTGTACTTAGTCGCTTATATTCTTGGGGGAGGGAGAATGCGGGTCTGTGCGACTGCACCCCCGTGATTATCAACGTGCAAGATATGGATTATCGGCTTATGATGCAAGAATAATGCAGTGGAAGGGTGGTGCGAACCCTATCACGGGGATTTTTCTTGCCCTGCGGAGCAAAATCTACATTCCCGTGAAGAAAAAGGGAGCTTCCCGTAGTGCATTTCCTTTGTCTACGCACGTAGTCTTAAAGACTATGTACGTAAATCCCAAAGACTATGCACGTAGATTTTAGAGCCACGCACGTAGATCAAACTCATCAGCTATTCGTCAGCAACTTTTATTTGTACTCATAGGAAATCATTTGACTACTGCTTCCTGCTTTTCTCTCCGAAGGGACGGACTCCGAAGTTGCGCTACCGTATGATGCTTGAGCGCAAATAGTCTTATCTTGGTGGTGTAAAACGTGCGAGGCCCGAAGCATCTCTGCTTCGGGCCTCGCACGTTTGATACGACTAAGCTTACGCGCTAAGAGCGGCGCAGCACGCGAGCGTAGGCGAAGGACGTGATCAGGAAGTAGACCAGAGCCTGTACCCACAGCGTGAGGTACTGCGGTAGGATGTCGGAGAGCTGTGCACCCATACTGCTCACGGCGACGAAGGCTTGGACGCCTGGCGTCGAGGGGATGAGATAGCCCAGCGCGCGCAGTGGCCCAGGGATAGCCGACAGAGGCCACGACAGCCCCGTGAGGAAGAGGAAGGGCACCGAGGTGAAGACCCAGAGGATCATCGCCTTCTCACGGTGGCGCGTCAGGAGACTGCAGCCGAGAGAGAAGAAGATCATCGCCAGAATCATAGGCAGGAAGAGCAGCACATAGGTCGTGAAGTCCGTCAGCTGTGGCAGGCCGAAGAGCCAGGGTGCGACGACCAGCGTGAAGAGCGACGTCACCGAGTAGAGGGTGAAGTAGCAGATCGCACGACCTATGAGGAGGCGCATCACGCTGACGTAGTGTCCACCGACGTACTGCACAGGCGTGCTCAGCCCACCACGCTCACGCTGCGTACCCGACATCATCGCGATGCCGATGAGGAGCGTCTGCTGGATGATGAGCACCAGCACCCCAGGCAGAAGGAAGCCTTGGAAGCCCCCTTGCGGGTTGTAGGGTACGACCCATTCGCTCTCGATGGGGCGCACGGAGATACGTGTGGCTTCGCTGGAGGGGCCGTGGTGGCGCTCCGCTTCGATTTCGCGCCCCATCGTCAGCGCTACCTCGGTCGTCGCCAGAGAGAAGGCCTTGTAGTAGAGTGCGGAGACGAAGGTCGCATGCAGATCAACGTGCGCTTGGCGCCCGCTCATCAGCAAACGGTCGAAGTCCTCGGGGATAATCAAGATGCCGTAGGCACGCTCCTCCCCGATGAGGCGGTAGGCCTCTGACTCCCCTGCGACATGAGCCACCACGCGTACATCGGGCGAAGCGTCGACACGGCGAATGAATTCGCGCGAGTGTGCCGTGTGGCTCTTGTCGATGACGACCAGTGGTGCCTCCCGCACGACTTCGCTCCCATAGAGGGCGGAGTAGAGGAAGGGATAGGCGAAGGGGACGACGAGGAAGAAGAGGATAGCCCCGCTGTCTGCGAAGATATGACGGAACTCCCTGAGACAGACCTGCCAGAGGTCACTCGTGCGGAGTCTGAGAGATCGGATGATATTCATAGAAGCATCAAGCGATATAGCCGACATTCAGGAGGTACTTCCTCAGACGAGGCAGCATGATGAGCGGCAGGAATAGGAAGGCGAGTAGCCCGATATATTGGGGGAGCGAGTCGGCGAAGGGTGCCCCGATGAGCGCCTGATTGATCCCTATGCGGAAGTAGTAGCGCAGGGGGAAGATATAGGCCAGCGTCTGCATCGGTGCGATCATCGAGCTCACGGGGATACTCATCCCTGAGATCGAAAAGGACAGCATCCCGAGGAGGCTACCGAGGCTCATGCCCATGCGGAGCACGGGGATCAGCGAGATGAAGAAGATACCGAGGGCCTGAGCTGCCAGCACGAGGAAGAGCATGGCAAGCGCCATCGGTGCCCAGCCCGACTGCAGGGGATAGCCCATCCAGCCGTAGAGGATGCCCTGGATGATCCAGCCCGAGAGGACGAAGAGGATGGTCTGCGGAAGGAGCTTGCCGATGAGCGCACGGCTCATCGAGCCCTTAGCCAGACGAAGCCATTCGCTCGCCGTACCGCGCTTGATCTCGAGACCAATGCTGTACGAGGTGAGGAGTAGGATCATCAGCTGCAGGATACCAGGGAGGATCGTCGTGGTGAGGTAGGCCGAATAGTTCAGCCAAGGATTACTCATCACCTCATTGCGCACGACGATGGGCTGCACGGTAGCCATGATCTCCTCCATCGTCTTACCCTTGGCTTGGCCGGTCTGAAGGCCGACCTTTGCCGAAGCAAGCTCGGAGAGCATCTTCATATCGCGGAAGGTGAAGCTCCCTGCCATCAGGTAGGCGCTATTGGTATAATAGTGGAGCTTGGGCTGACGTGCCGATCCCGCACCCGCCTGCAGGCCGGAGGGGATGTGGAAGATCGCATAGACCTCCCCACGGCGCATCGCTTCGAGCGCCTCGGGCATCGAGGCTGCCTCGAGGACTACCTCAGAGCTCTGGAAGGCGTCGAGGCTACGTGTGAGGGCACGCGAGGTAGCGGTGTGGTCTTCGTCCACGACCGCTACGGGCATATTGGTCGGGAGTCCTCCGCCCATCATGTAGAGGAGCATGAGGGTGACCAAGAGCGGTGCCCCGAAGATGGCGAAGAGGTAGATAGGGCGCGTCGTGAGGTAGCGGAGTTCGCGCCTCAGTACGGCACCCAGACCTGTCTTGGGGGTTGACATCTTAGAGCTGACCCTTGTCAAGTACGATCGTCATACCCGCCAGCAGACCTTCGACAGGCTGGGTGGGCTGAGCAGTTACTTCGAAGGCGCGCAGGTCGTGCTGGTCGCGAGGCTTCGTAGCCTTCCACGTAGCGTAGCTCCCCATGTCCTTCATCTTCGAGACAGTTAGCTCGACCTTCTTACCGCCGAGGGCGGGGATGGTGCCGTGGAGCTTACTACCCTGACGCAGGCCGGCGAGCTTGTCTTCGCGCACAGCGAAGAGGACACGCACGGCGCGGTAGTCGGAGATGCTCATGATAGGAGCACCCGTACCTACGAGCTCGCCCTGATGAGGGTAGATCTCGGAGATGATACCGTCGACGGGAGCGATGAGCGCACCCTCCTTGAGGTAAGCGTCGACCTCGGTGATAGCACCTGCAGCGCGCTCGACGAGGGCCTGTGCAGCCCACTTGTCCTCACGCTGAGCACCATTCATCGCCATATCGTACTGGCTGCGAGCAGCACGCTCGGTAGCGCGCATGGCGTTGAGCTGAGCGGTGGCTTCGTCGTACTTCTGTGCGGGGAGGACGCCTTCCTTGTAGAGGCGCTCGACGCGCTCGAAGCTCTTCTCAGCGACCTCGAGGCCAGCCTTAGCCTTCTGCCACATTTCGTAGGCGCCTTCCTTCTGCTCCTTACGAGCGCCAGCCTGTGCCTTCTGGCTCTGGGCTTCGGCAGCGGACTTAGCGGCCTGAGCCTGCTCGAGCTTAGCGAGGACTTCGGGCGAATAGATGCGTACAAGGGTATCGCCACGATGTACGCTCTGGCCTTCGCTGACGAGGAACTCAGTGATACGACCTGGGACCTTGCCCGCGATGCGTACTTCATCGACCTCTACTTGGCCGGTGATGATATCCTCCTTCTCACCGAAGAAGATGAAGCCAGAGAGGGCTAAGAGGACCATAGCTACGACGACGATACCGACGCCGAAGATGATACTTTTCTTGGACGATGCATTGGCTGCCTCGTTCTGCGTGGGCTGCTGGGTGGGTTGTGTACTCATTGTTTTATAGGGCAAGGATATTCTTCAGTTTGCTTTCGGAGAGGAGGACGCGGATCTGCGCGTCGATGAGGCTGTCTTGTGCGCTCATCCAGGCGGTCTGCGCCATAGTGTAGTTGAGCAGGGGGATGACGCCTTCCTTGTAGCCGACTTCGGCGTAGCGCATGTTCTCACGCGCCATCTCGACAGCCTTGAGAGCCGTCTGGTAGGCACGGCGAGCATCGTCAGCCGTGCGCAGTGCCTGCTTCATCTGCAGGGTGATCTTACTGCGGGCTTCGGCGAGCTCGAGCTGCTTGACACGGTGCTCGGCCTTAGCCTGACGGCGGCGGAAGGAGCCAGAGAAGAGGTCGGAGATGGGTACCTGAAGCATCGCGCCGAGGTAATACTGTCCGCCAAATTCCTTCTTCGGGCCATTGAAGCTATTGGGGTTCGTAGCCGAATAGCTGGCGAAGCCGTAGACCTTAGGTAGGAGCTCTGCCGTCTCCATACGCACGCGCTTGCTATAGATGGTGTCGACCATACGTAGGGAGCGCACTTCGCTACGACGCTCGACGGCGGCGGGAAGGTCTTCTGCCTGCAGGCGCTCAGTGGGAGCGGGGAGGGCAAGCTCGATCTGCCCTTCGTCTGCCAGATGGATCTCGGCAGAGGACTCCAGCCCGCAGAGGTCAGCCAAGAGCATCTTCGAGAGCTCGAGGCCATTCTGTACCTGGCTGCGCTTGACCTCGGCTTCGCTGAGCTTCGTGCGGACGGAGAGGCCGTCGGCCTTCGTCGCTACACCAGCTGCGATAGAGGCATCTACGTCGCGCACGGTCTGTGTCAGTAAGGTCACGAGCTGGTCAAGTAAGCGGGACTTGCTGTCGAGGGAGATGATCTGCCAATAGGTCTCATCGACCTTCGTCTCGATCTCCGTGGCGGCTGTCTCACGGAGGTTGTCCTGGAGCTGCTCGGCGAGCGAGGCCATCTGATAGCCCGTGGTGATCTTACCACCGAGGTAGATGGGCTGGATGGCGGTGACGTTGGCTACCCATACGTTGCGCAGGTCGACAGTGCCGAGGTGACGCAGGCGATCGGGGATGAGGAAGTTGAAGGAGCCCAGGGGCTTGTCCCAGTCGATGAGGTGGAATTCCTTCTGCATGTGCAGGTAGGCTCCGTGAGCCGTCACCTGGGGGAAGAACTTCGTGAAGACCTCTTGCTTGCGGGCGTGGGCAGCTTCGCGCTCGGCGTCCTTCTGCTGGAGCACCCGGCTGTGGGTCTTGGCCATTTCGCGGCACTCGTCGAGGGTGAGCTTCTCTTGGGCAGAGAGCAGTGACGTACTGGCCACGAGCCCTGTGAGAAGGAGGGCTATACGCTTGGTGCGTACTGATAAACGTAGATCCATTATAGCTATTTCTTATTCTTACTTAGTCTTGGGAGGGCTCGCGCTTGATCTGGCAGGTGAGGCGGCCGAGTGCTTGGCGGATATTCTTCTTCGGGTGCATGATGATCTTCGCAGGCTGGAGGGTTGCTTCGGTGACCTCCTCGGGGGTGTTCATCAGCTTGCCTTGGAC